>Ga0209700_101657_pt1 | contig 46077 bp, 20 predicted proteins | sample SiratroredBW_FD_187528 | JGI IMG/M metagenome (GOLD analysis project Ga0209700, IMG submission 187528) | Root nodule microbial communities of legume samples collected from California, USA - Siratro red BW (SPAdes) (version 2) | ecosystem: Host-associated > Plants > Roots > Nodule | place: USA...
CTGCAGCAGTCCGGAGACGTAGGCAGTATTGGCCGAACTCCGTTATCAAATTGGTGTGTACAATTATTCCGCTGTTATTTCACTCTCATAAATCTGACTGTATGGGAAAGTTCTGCGTATTTTTCCCAACATCTATACTATATACACTAAAGAGTTAATAAATATCCCCCATCAACCTCCGCAGCAAGCATACCATTACCTCTCCAAACTCATCACTCTATTTTGTTCTTAATTTGTTGCCTTTAGATGGAAAATAGTATTGGCAGAGCTGGTCTTCTCAATACTGTTGCCAATACTGTTGAGGCTGGGGATGATGAATCTTTAGATAGGAAGATGTAGTTCCCCACTAATTTATTAGGAAATTTAATGAACAATTTCGAAACCACACAAACATCACAAATAATCAAGAATAAAAATTAAGGGACCATGTCCTATGCTAAACGGTTATAGCAAACTTGTCGTGAATCATGTCCTATTTCACTCAATAGAATCCATGAGATATGGTACATGTGTTTTATTTTTAACACTAGGTCAACTACATTAGACACCCTACACAAGTATACATGTAATTGATTATATAAAACTACCTTCCACTACATGAACATATCATCTAACAAGACGTCTTAGTAGATGAGACATCTCTATCAAGCAAATAGTCTCTCTTCACTCATAACTAAAAATATACACGTAATAAGGAAACAAAGATTAACTAAGCTCCCAAGGCATTTATCATAAGGTGTAGAAAATATATGCCCTTCAAGTGTTAGTATTGAGAAAATGATTTTTTTTTTATCTTCTCATTATTGTTTGCTTAGATATGTGTTTTTGTCTGCAACTAAATATCTGATATATTTAGAAAGAAAAAGAATTGAAGCCATTAGGAAATTGGTCGTAAACCATCATCTCAACTTTTTAAACTACCAAGAGAAATCAAACAAGCATATTAAAGAGATAAAAAGAAACAATTAAAGTTAAAGAATCGAACAAAGTAAAAAGGAGCAACATAATGAGTGAAGATTATAAACATGGAAGTGTGATAGAAAACAAGGATAGGGAATTAGATGCTGTGAAATTGAATTATTGTGCGGAAGAATAACGCTAGCTTTGCAGATAACGCGGAAATATTCTATACTTCACACACTAACGAGTTAATAAATAACCCCATGAACATCCCAAACAAGCATAGAAGAGAAAACTAAACTTACCTACCCACATCCATTAACTGGGTAATGAGTTTTCCAAAGTCTATCTCATAGAGTAACCTAACCCTAGATATTTGTATACCATCATCTCTCCAAAATCATCATCCCACAGATACTTCATTCTGTTCTTAATCTGTTGCCTTTAGATGGGAAACAGTATTCGTAGAGTTGGTCTTCTCAGTACTTTTGGGGCTGGGGAGAGTGAACCTTTCGATTTTCAGTTGGGAAGAAAAGTTTCCATTCACTTGTCAAAAAGAGAGTTTAGGGTAAAACGGGGTGGAAGTTGGAGTGAGAAGTGGACCATGACATATACTGTAGATCTTTCAACTTCTATACTCAGTTTAACGAGAAGTGGCAAAGAAGATGAAGGTGCAACCGGTTTACACATAGAACTCTTCAGCGAAACATTTGACAGAAAAAGAAATATTTCAGAGTATGGTTATGACTTGGACGTAGAAACAGTGACAGAATCAGATGGTCTGGTAAGTACGAACTCTTCGAGCACCATAAACGGAAATTCTACATCAGCAGCTTTTGACTACAGCAGGCATATTCATGAAGGAGGCAGAGTTACGGAGACAGATCTTTATTTGTTTGGAACTGGAGACATAGGGGGTCTTAATGTTTTGGAAAAGAAGAAGAAGAAGATCGAGGAAGAAGAACCTTACGCAGTGACTCTGGGGCACTATTTTGCTGCTAGTGCCGGTATTAATGATTTTTCTAGAACTAAAACAGATGTTGGTCTTTCTGTAGTAGTGAAGATTCGAGTAACCAATGGCAATTTGGATATAACGGTGGAGGGCCCTGAGCAACACCCTGTGTTTGGATTACGTTACTTGTTTGGAGAAGCCATGAGAACAAAGGTTTGGAAGCCTACGTTGTGCCCACACTGCGCCAATATCCAGATGCAACGTAGCACAATGACTTGGCCGTCTGACAGTGATGACAGCGAGAGTGTTCCAGTGGCACGGCGTCACGGTGGAAGCCAGAAAAGAACTGTTAAAAATGGTGGATTGTTCAATGGCAATCGTAATGGTAATTACGAAGAAAATTGCATTAAAAATAAGTATGTGTACTATTTTTTAGGAAAGAAATCTAACTGATGTACCAAATCTGTTATTGTACTGGTTTAGTATGAAGTAATTTGCAGTCCGCAATGCAATAAAGCCACCATTATGTAAAGAAAATAAACCTCGGTTTTTCTGTTTATTTTTTGTCCGTATTTTTTTGTTTCACATTTTTTTTTATCGGCAAAAAAAATTTAAATAAATAGGAGTGTTATAATCTTTATACAAAAGTAAATAAGCAGAGATGAGTGTTTAACAAAACCTTCATCCAAAAACAAAAAAAAGTGCTTCAGACCTTCCTAAGAATCAAACCTAAATTAGACTGAACAACACAAAATATTAACATAATGAATAACAAAAAATGTCTGTGTTTTTTATTTTTAACAGTGAAGAATTGTAATTAATGAGAATACTTGAGGGGTATTCTAATCTTTATAAAAAAAATTCTACCTCTTATAATAAACAAAACCCAAGTTACACAGTGAAAACTAAATAGTATTAGTACAAATTAGATTAGAAATCCTAACAAAGTATAATCTTGCCAAGAGAATACACTACTCCTTCTTTAAAGATCACATTATTTTTGTGATTCCATATTTTTGATACAATAGTCACTCACATTTTTTTTTATATCCTATTAACCTTCTGACTCTAACCTAACAAGTGAAAGCTTTGAAAATGAATAGTGATAATATTATGCCTCACTGCTATGTTTCCAACCCATCTCTTGTTCATCATCCACTTGTTCATTTTTAAACACAATTTTATTTTTATGATTCCAAATTTTACACACTATAACCAACCACATATACTTCCCAAATTGCATTCTATTTCTTTTAGCAACTCATAATAACAAAATGTTGAGAATGATTATTAATAATATAGTGGTTAAGTGATGAATTACCAATCCATCTATCACAACTTGTTTACAATAGAAACAATATAATAGTGTTGAGATGTTGGAATTGTATAACATATTTCCATTTCAACATAATATTCTAAATGAAAAGTGGTATTTGGCTAAAAAATATTTTATCAAAACTATTTAACTAATTAAATATTATTTTTACTTCTGTTACCTCGCAACCAAAACCGCTATTGTTGTGATTATATAAACCTTTTAAAGGAATTAATTTACCTTGACACCACTGTATCAAATTTACACCATCTCACTCCTGATTTTTATGATAAAATATTATATTTTAAAAGCACTATCTGTTACTATTTCAGCTGCATAAATCTTGTGTGCCATGATTGAAAAAAGATTAATGACTTTTCTTCATATCATCATCCTTTGGTGTCAGCGCATCATCATTGCCACTACTGCAATTTCATTGCCCCCATCACTGTAATAATCAAATGGACGTCCAATTGAAGAATAAGAACAAAACCAAAGCAGCCCCCAAAGCATCAAGAATAAGAAGTTGTATGTTATCTTCTTAAATTGAGTTATGCTGTTTGTCTCTGTCTTTAGTTGGTGTTACATTGATTTATTGTTTACCTATTTGTATCATAAGCATACAGTTGTAAAAGGGAAGGAGAACCTGAAGTGTTCATTTTAATTTATAAAGAAAAAAAAAATCATGAATAAGAAGATAATTAATGGCATTGTTTTAGATAGAGATGCTGCCAAGAATCTTTAGTACACTTTTCAACATAGATTAAAATTTTACAAATCTCATATTTTATTTAATAATTTTTTTTCTCTGCAGATGTTATATATTGCTTTCATTTCACTACTACAAAATTTTGAATTTTCGAAAGTGTTTTAGATTAACTGGTTTATGACAGATTTAAAGAACTACAGTAACATTTCTAAATAAAAAGAAGTAATTTATCATGTTTTAAACTAGTTTTTTTTTAACAGTTAAAAATAAAATTCATGAAAAATACTTTTGATACTCCAATTCTGTTATAAAACAAAAATAACAGTTTCCAAAATCCCAGACCAATAACTATGCAGCCAGGTAACCAACAGCTTCAAGCTGCACTACAAAATGCAAAATGACCAACCACAGTGCCCAGGGAAATATTAATAACAAACATTAAGAAACGGTTCTCAGCAAAGTGTGTTATTAACACTTGTATACAATTCACTCTGTCCTTGAAATGGGTTAAGTCCTTTGACACTGTACCATTATTATTTTGATGGAGCACTCTAACTTCAGACATGCTCGTCCCTCTCTTAACTTCCTGTTAAACCCTAAACCAAAATAACTCTCCGTAGGTAGAAATTATACGTAAAAAGGAGTCTGAAAACAAATGAACAAGTCAATAAAAGAGTGATAGAAAAGGGAAGAGAATTAGATGCTATGCAAACTAAATAATCTGCGGAAGAATAACGCTTCCCTTGCCGGTAATATGCAAGATTCTATGCCTTTTCATTTTGGACCAAGAAGTCTATACTGTGTTAATAAATCTCTCCTTCTATGAACATCCTGAGTTTGTTTCAGAGCTAAGAAAAGCTATCATTGTGGGTGCTGAATTCTTAACCACACAGCACCCTTCAACTTTCCATTCCAAGTCTCTTGGTGCTACCACATAATTACATTTGTGCTTGCTTGTGTGTGTATATTGTGATGGGTAACATTCTATGCAGTGGCGGTCTTCTCAGCAGTGATTGGAGTGGATCTGACGCTTACCATGTTCAGGTGGGAAAACATGCACTCATTTCTTTGTCACAAAAACAGGTTATCTTGCGACAAATTGGAGGACTATTGGAGAAGTGGAATATCTCATACCGAATAGGGTTTTCAGCCTGTGGACTAGAACTATCAGATTATTCACCGCAGAATCAGGTAAGTTTGATACGGATAAGAATTAATCATTAGAAACAATATAATGGTGTTGAGATCTTGGAAGTGTACAACGTGAACAAATTTCCTTCAACGCACGCAGTGGACAGTACGCATGAAATAGACGGTCAAATTGGGGCTTTTTTTCAATTTTTGTGTAGTTTTCAATTTTAATTTCTAAAATGGGTAGAAAAAAATTTATTTATTAAAATGTGTAAATTCACTAGCTAGATAGATATAATTTTAAACTGGTCAAAATATAAGTAACATGCTGGTGATTTCAATTAATGACATTAATTAAATTTATTTTTTTCTCTGTTTAATCATTTTTTAATTATTTGATATTGTAATCCTTAAGTTTAACAATTAACAAAATAAATAATAATAATAATTATATAATAATAATTAACAAAACTATAACAATGAATATTAAGAGATATAAATTTATTTTAAATTAAAATAAAATAGCATAATGATAATAATAATAAAAATAATTTTAATTAAATTCATATGAATTTAATTTAAATAATAATAATAATAAGAATAATTTCATACAAATTTAATTTAAACAATAATTATTATTATTGAATTCACTTATTATTAATTATTATTATTATTATTATGTTATTTTAATTTAATTTAAAAATAATTATTATTATTAAATTCATATGAATTATTATGATTATTATCATTATGTTACTTTGTTTTAATTTAAAATAAATTTGTATGTCTTAATTATTACAGTTTTGTTAATTACTATTATTAAATTTTTTATTAATTGTTAAAGTAATAAATATAGTGCTAAATAATTAAAAAATTATTTGTTAATTATTATTATATAATGATTATTATTATTTTATTAATTGTTAAACCTAACAATCATAATATCAAATAATTAAAAGATGATTGCAGGAAGAGAAATGATTTTAATTAATATCATTAATTGAAATCGCAAGTATGTTACTTTTATTTTGACCAGTTTGAAATTATGCATATTTAGCTGGCAGAATTTGCCCATTTTAGTAAATAAATTTTTTTCTACCTATTTTGGAAATTAAAATTAAAAACTACACCAAAATGGGAAAAAAAATCTCAAATTGGTGGTCCACAGGGTATATAATAAGAAGAAGAAACACTGAACCTACATAGCTAAAGCAGTGTAATTTAACCTGTAAAAGAAACAGCTATGCAGAGAGCCTTATGTAAGCGCTTTTCACAAAGGAAGGATTGAGTAGGGCTATGAGCAGGTTTGTTTAACACAGACTAAACTCTTGGTGTTTTTTTTTCCCACTTTCTTCTAATATATATTTTTTATTATAGATGAAAATAGAAATAAACAAATTTCCTTTTTAATATAATTTATTCTATATGGAAAGTGGTATTTAGCTAAAAAAAAATTATTAAAAACTATTCAATAATTAAATATTATTTATACTTCATCAACCAAAATCACTGTTGTTGTGATTATATATATTAAAAGCGTACTATTTCACTTGCATACATATTGTCTGCCATGATTGAATACTCTAAAGGATTAATTACTTGCCAACCCAACATCTTCACATCGTCATCCCTTGTGATGTCAGCACACTTCATCATCATTGCCACAACTGCAATTTCATTGCTCCATCACTGTAATAATTAATGATGGTCGAATTGGAGAATAAGAACAAAATCAAAGCAGCACCCAAATTATCTAGAATAAGAATAATGTTTGTAGGCTTGTATGCTTTTTGTAGAGGATAATTGCTTTTAAGTACAAGATTTATCTATAATATAAGATTGTTTAGTTCGGAATTACTTGGATGGAATAATTCTTTCGAGCCATTATCTTTAGAAAGCAAAATAATTAAGATAATTTGGGAAAAGTATTAAGATTTACATCTATATGGAATGTTTATTATTATATATTTTATTTGTGTTTGAATGGATATTACTTTTATAGAATAGTTTTGGACTTGTGTTTTGTTTTTATATATATATATATATATATATATATATATATATATATATATATATATAAAATTTATGAGATTATATATAATTGGTCGCGAATTATTTGTTTTAGTCTCTCAAAAATATTTGTGTAGAAGGATTGAAATATTCTTTAAGTATTTTTTATTAATTATAATTCTTTGGTGTTAAAAAAAATCTAAAATAAGAAGATAATTAATGGAAACAACTGGGAGGAAAAATTTATTGGGTATTGTTTTAGATAGTGTTGTCGATAAAAAAAAAAGTTTATTTTAGATAGAAATGCTGACAAGAATATTTATCTTAGCACACTTTTTTTCAACATAGATTAAAAATTATTAAAATTTTATGGATCTAATACGTTATTTAGTATTTTTTTTTCATATTTGAATTTCAGTATATCTTCTAAGAAGTCTTTTTGTTTTTCTCTTTTTTCTGCATCTAACTTATATTTCTATGTTCCTACTACTAAAAAAAATAATATTAGTTTTAACATGGGCCAAAAACCTACACAAGAATACAAAAGTCCAAAAGTCCATGTTATTGATATCTTGTTTAACCCAAATTTTCTTACATCACACAAAAATTTCTTTATATACGTACAATCTGATGATCATCTCTCAAATCCCAAAAGAAATTTTTTATATACATACAATCTATTTTCTAATTTCCTTAAGCATTTTAAAAATAGATAACAGTCATAGCTATTAAAACAGATTTAATTAAACATATAATCATTTTTTGAATTTTTCACTCACATGGTGGTGTAATAAGAAAACGAATATAGTTTGGAAAGGAGTTTGGATCGTTATTGTATCAGAATTTTGGAAGCATAGAAATAATGTGGTATTTAATGGTGATGTAGTTGATGCTATAGAAATTTTCACGTTAGAAACAATTTAAATCTTGGACATGAGTAAGGTTTAGATATAAGAAGGTCACATGTTCAATTTCATATTGGTGCCTGTGCCCGATGGAATGTTTGCTGAATTCCTAGCATTTTGGGGAGTGGAAAATGCGTTAAAAGGGTGATTTGAGTTTGTTTAGCACGAGGGAGAGGATAACCAATCTCTTTCATTGCTTGTGCCCTGTTTGGTTTGTTGTGTTTGTTGCATTAAGGAATTCACATTGTCGTCGAAGATATTCATGGTGAATGGGGCAGGACTACCCTTCTAGTTCGTATATATTTGTAGGTGAGATTGAATTATCCTTACGGAGTCAGCTACTAGTATTTATACTTTATTTTGCGCCATGTGTCTTCTAGTCAGGAAATGGATCTATCAGCACTATTCTTAAAAGATGGTTACTTAGTATGATTGATTGGAATAGAATATGATTACATTTATTTCGTTGTAACATGTTTTTGATTTTCTGGATTATCATAATTTTTTTTAAGGGGAGGGGTTTTTTTTATAAGAGTGGGAGCACCTAAAGTGCTTTCATTAATTTAATTTTGTGCCGCTAAAGAAAAAAAGATATTTTCATCTAGGCAATTTAATCTTAATTTTCAACACCAACCCTTTTCAAAATTAATTATGGTTTTCATCTATTTTTAACCCAAATAGGTGAATAGAAGTTACATAGGTACGTTTTTTTGTTATTTTAAAATTAACCTTTCAGTCTCTTATACCGAAACTACTGTTTAATTACTTAATTTGAATTTGAATATGAACTTCCAATTATATGTGCATGAAAATGACACTAAATTTTGTTATTTTAGTAATTTTCGGTGTCTATTTAGAATGTACTAAACTCGAATTGATTAGTATTCTATTAGAGTCGGTTTCACGACTTGAATAGTATCCCTTCATGACCAATCTATAAAACGAATTCACATTCTTGTAATGGATGTTTATTTTCATATCCATAATCATGTTTGACATGATACTAAATTTTGTTATTTTAGTAAAGCAACTGTAATACTATTTTATCATGATCCAACTTTAATTCAGGCAAGGCAAATTTGCTCTTTGCAGAAATATTGACAATCAGCCTGTTTTTATAAGTATAGTGTTTGTTATTAAACTTTTTGTTATCCAGTCTTTTCGAGGTGTGGATTTTGTGAGATTTTTTTTTAACTGCGAAGAATAGAATAAATTGGAGCACTCTAGAGATGCTCCAATCCTTATACAAAATATATATAAAACAAAACGAATTCAAATCTGAAATTGACAATAAAAAATCTTTTTTTTCATTCAACTCAACTAATATAGCTTTTCAAGATAAACATATATAATATATAATACAGGAGTATTAGATTTGGAAAGCAGTCTTCCAGAGTAAACAAAATTATTATCTTCCAAACTCATCAATCACCTTGTTTCCTTCAATTCACCTACTCCAAGGTTTCTCAATCCCATCCCAAGGTTGCTCTTAGCTCCAGATTCCTTCTGATAATTCAGTTATTCTATTTTTTGCTTTTAGAAATTATGTAGTTATAGCAATTACACAGTTTCTGCACAGATATTGAAGTCATGAAGAAAATGGTTTTGAAACTGTCACGGGATCTTAAAAGAACAAACCCCCGTTGTGACCCACAGTGATAGAAGAATTGAATTAGTGGAAGATGAAGAGTCAAACAGGTTGAAGAATTGAAAATATATAGAGAATTAGATGCCACAATAATTAAATTAAGTTGCTTTAGATAATGCTTCCCAGTCCAAAGATTATAGTGTAATGTGCGTAAGTTTGGCATGTTTCAACTTTTATACAAAACAATTAGTCTATAAAAAAATTTGTAATCCTACATACCACAATTCGAAGCTATGTCTCGATTTTATTGAAAAATCAACTGTAGATTAAGAGAATTGCTAATCCATAAAAATAAGACAAGAGTCAATCCATGTAAGGAAATGATACCATTTTCAATCCAAAATTTTAAGGCGTTAAATTTGCGGGTCTACTTTTTTATAAGTTACTCAACTTTTTTATTTTTATCCAATCTGAGACTTAGACTCACACTTGAATACTTAATATTATCCTTTAAATTTTTAAATTTTGTGTGCCCTCTTTATATTCGTTCCTTTATCTTACAGGCTTTTTGTCGTCATGTTGCAATCGTCCTGATTCTGGAAGTGTCACAATTGATGTACCTTATATATATAAGACCTTCTATTCTTCCTTTCCCAGGTTAGATTCTGGTAGTGTCACAATTGATGTACTTTGTAAGGCCTTCTATTCTTCATGTAGTGTGCTTTTGTCCGCAGCTACCAAATTGATGATTTTGCTTTTAAGTCCTACTTACTTCTAAACATCAGTTATATTCTGCATTTTGTTTATTCACTATCGTCCACCTATGGTAATTAAAAGTATTTACCTAGGAACAAAAGTAAAGTGCAAGAGCATGATGGGAATTATGTTCAAAAGATAGATAGAGAAGAGTGATAATATAGTGGAACAAGAATTAGATGCCATCTAAATTATTCTGCGGAAGATTAAGGCTTCCCATGATGTTACTGTGGGAAGATTCTATAATCTTTCTATTTATATTTTTTCCGTGCGCTAAACAACTGCAGCAACAAATTGTTCGTCTTCACGTTCATAGGAATTATCCACAAAATCTATCCCGGTGCTCGAGTTGCACGTGCAGGTATGGTTATGCTCGCAAATCACAAGTCTCAAAATCTAACTTTTCGATTGTTTCTTATCAATAAACGAAATTGACGTATGAAATTAAAGTAAGAGATTTTTCCCATATCCTTACTCTCTTTAACAGACATGTTATGTTTTTAGACCGTTAACTATCATTCTTGTATTTAGTTTACAACCCATTCTTGTTTTTAGAAAACAGATTGGTATCATGCTGTTAATCCAAAATCATATACTATTTATCTCTATTTTCTTTCTTTTTACGATATTTTTTTATTCTTTTTTATTATTATTTCAACTTAAGTTAATTTTAAATTAGTTTTATCATTGTATATTATTATTATTATTATTATTATTATTATTATTATTATTATTATTATTATTTCTGTCTTTATTTAAACGTTTTTAAAGTTTATATTGGTTTTATTTTTTTTGAGTACGGCAATATAAGATAAAAATAAAAAAAATAAAATTAGTTTTATTATTTTATTGTTAATGTTATATGTCTCTTTATCAAATTATGATATTATTTTTCTATTAAAAGAATAATTTAAAAGTTTAAAATTTAAAAGAGTAATAGTCTCTCTGATTTGTTAACATAACAAATTAACAAATTTTTTATATGTATATATAAATATATATTACAAAATATCTTTTTAAAAAAATTATTTATATTGTTATTATTGTTATATATTATTAGAATTATCACTGCACATTATTACTATTTCTATTATTAATAACACCTTTATTATTATTATTATTATTATTATTATTATTATTATTATTATTATTATTATTATTATTATTATTATGCACAAAGTGTTTTAGAAAGATACGAATCCAAGTTTTTTAAGTATATATATACAACTACCAATATTAACTCTCTCATGTTCATTAATATTATTCTTATCATCCTTATTAATACTATTATCAACATCCTCTTTTACCATCAATTTGAAAAAAATATTTCAACTTATAAATAGGTACAAACTTGAAGATCTTTTAATTTATAAGTAGGTACAAACATAATGTTATAGGCTGATTTTGTAAAATTGAATTAGACTTAAAATTCACTTGTTAATAAGATATAAGAGTTTATTCTAACAAAGTTATTGAGTCTATTAAACTCTTAGTAGACCACCCTTACATAATATACATAGTCTTATACACAAGTTAAAAAATTTCGGCTGGAGGGGGTTATGTTGAAAATCTCTATCAACTAAATAAAAGATATTTCAATAGTTTATTAGTGAATACAAACTTTATTTTATAAGTTGATTTTTAAGATTGAGATAAACTTAAAAGTCTATTTCTTAATATCTTCAATTCTTTAATATTCAAATTTACAATTTTCATAAATTAGGTTTATGTTTTCCTACATCTATTATGTTTTTTTAATTTTTTATTTCCTTGTTCTAATTGGTTCAATATGTTAATTATATTGTCATCCTCGAGGATAAGGAATAACCAGTTACATTATCTCTCTGTAAATTGAAAATCTCCATAGTAGAATTTGAATGTGATTGAATATATTAAGGTAAAATTGTAAATAAGACAGCTTGTACTCCAATTTTTTCTCTGTTGATTTTGCCATGTTTGAAGAGAACTCAATGTTATTGATATGGTAGATAAGAAATGGATCTATAATTACGTGTACAGATAAATCTGGAAATTGTTGCATAGAGATGGGGAACGGTCATAGCGGTCCTCGTCTTCTCAACAGTGAAAATTACAATATTAAACTGGACAATGGGGCTAGTAGCATTAGCATGAGAAATGGTCAAAATCGTAACGAAAAGAAAGAGTGGGAACTCACGTACGGCGTAAACGGAATGACTTGTAAACTTTCCATATCCAGAATCAGCGAAACATCTTCCAATGATGAGCGGTTAGAGATCAATGTCTCAGATTGTAGTTACGTTACTAAACCGGACCGTCCTCATCCACGTCAATATATTATACTAATGGTGGAAAAAGTAAAAGATACGGCAGGTTATGTTAAGGTGATGTATACTATGAATAAGAATGAAGCAACAAAATATGGTGAATCACGTAGGGGCGAGGTAGAAGAGCAATTTTGGACATATGGAGATGGAACTAGGTTGGGACTTTTCGTTACGGGGAAGAAGAAGAAAAGCAGTGAAGAACTACCCTACAGTGTAACCCTAGCACATTTTCGCGCAAGTAGTGCAAATATAGGTTTATCAATTCTGGTGAAGATTGAAGTAAGGAATGGGAAATTAGAATTTTGGGTAGATGGCCCTGTGCAACACCTTTCTTCGAAATTACGTGGCATGATTGAAGATGTGTTTTATGGAGGGACGTGGGAGCGTTCTGCATGTCTTCATCGCCAGAATATCCGACAGCTGCGTACATTGCTATCTGAGAGTGAAGACAGCGACACCACTGCACAACGTCAAGCAAAACGTCGTGGAGGCTCATATATAGAAAATCAGGAGTCACAGTTTAGTGGGCATGGTAATGGTAGTATAATTAAAGCAGATCAAGTTAACATTATGACAAACAACTGCAAGGAGGACGACGGCAGGTATACTACGAGAAGCGCTGGTCAAAGCGACCACTTTTGGAGTCAAACCAAATCATCGGCCACATCTACGCAAAAGTCGTCATCAAATAAGAAAAAAGAAAGAAATTATGCGTCGGCCTGATCTATGTGAACTTTTGTGTTTATCTCACCATGTTAACTTTTGTGTCGACCTTATCTTTAAAAAAAATATTTTTGTTTTCTTGAGTTTGTATGTAGTCAAGACAAAAAATAAAAAATAAAAAATAAAAAGTATGGTTGAAATTAAATTAAATTTAAAAAAGTAAAATTCAAAAAATATAATATAAAATAAAAGTATTATTATTACATTAAGATTTAAAATAATAAAAAGGTAAGAAAAATAAAATAAATATAAGTTAAAATGTAATTATGATATTTGTTGTTAAAGAATTAAAAAAATTATAAATTTAATGATATATATATTAAATTTTGTTTAATATTTTGTAGTATAATTAATATAAAATAAAAATATTAAAGTATTAAAAAAATTACAATAAAATCAAAGTAATGGAATAAATAAATAAGCGATCAAAATTTATTATGATTATTTATTAATAATTTTTTGAAATAAAAAAATATTTTATCATAACTTTTAAAATTTAAGTGAATGATAGTTGAATCATAAAATATAAATGAATGATAGTTGAAACATAAAAATGGTAGTTGAAGCATAAAATATGAGTAAATATAAGATATAAGATGGTAAATGATGTAGTATGTATATTAGTTACTTAGGATGATATGAATATGTTATATTCTTCCAAATATATATTATAATATTTTTTTCAAAAAATAAATAAATAAGATAAATAAAAGAAAGTATTATAATTATAATAACAATAATAATAATATTATTATTATTATAATATCAATAATAATATTAATAATAATAATAATAATTGTAATATTAATAATAATAATAATTATTATTATTATTACCAACCGCGTTTGTATGTGTTATACCAGTGCAGTTTCCCCTACAACCGCGCTGGTATGTGCCAGTTTTTTTTTAAATGGTAGTAACTATTCGCTGCTGGCCAATACCAATATTCAATTGCTGCTGTACAAGCAAAACAATCAAAATTCATTTGCTGCTACCAAAACCAAAATCTAAAATCCAATCTCTCTAATTGAACACATACTCAATTTAAAACTCAAAATCCAATACAACACATACTCAATTCAAAATTCAAGTTTTTACAAACACAACAATTCTAAGTATTGACACAAACATTATATAAGTCTATATATGCATACACTAGAAAGTTGTTACAATATACTACAACTTAGACAAATATTACTATACATTATACTAGAAAGTTATTACAATATATTACAACTTACTACAAGTTTACTATAAGATTTCATTTCTCTTCTAAATGAAGTAAGTTGCCCATTATGTCTAAATATCTTCTATGTACTTGTGTTCAAAATGGGTTTGGATCTATGAACATCTGAAATAGAATAATTGTGTTACAATGGCAACAACACCATGATACAATGGCAGCAGAGACCGAGAAGCGTATGGAGGACTATGGCAGATACCTCAAAATATAAAATTAAGTTAAACAGAGAAAATTGAATAAGTGTAGAAAATTATGATACATTTGTATAGCTACTACTTTTATGATAATACAACATGTTTAGTTAATCTAATATACACACTAAATTATACTATATAAATTAATACAAACTTTAATTCATAAGCAATTTCAGGGTGACCAACCTGACTTGAGACTTTCCAACACTCTTTCTCGGACGAAAACTCTATGTTACCCATAATGTCAAACTTTCAATAAAAATGGCTAAAAGTTCTTGCTACAGAAAACGTTGAAAGTTAACCAAGTCTGGAGTTTGTGTAAAACAATATTAACAACAAATGCGTGACTATGTTCATGCTTACCAATATTAACAATGAATTTCTGTTAAACAATACTAAAAATAAGGAAAAACAAGAATGAGGCAAAAGGAAAGGCAGATCTGAGTGGTGGTGGTGGTGGCGGCCGGAACTAGAACTTTTTAGTGGTGGTGGCGGCAGTAGACGAAATTGAGAAACCACGAGAGAGGCAATGGAATGGCAAGAATGAGAGAGGAACTGAGAGAGATTGAGAGACTGAGAGAGGAAGAATGAAATGGCGATGAGAGAGGAAGCTGCTTGAGAGAAACAGAGAAAGAGAGAAAGACAAAAGTGAGAAGGAAACGTGCAAAAAGCCCTAAAAACAGGAGATACGAGTGTGGTTGTTAGTGGAAACCGCGCTCGTATCCCACATACAAACGCGGTTGTTTAAGCAACTGCGTTTGTATGTCCCTGCAAAATAATTTTTAAATTGTTGTGTAGATACCAATATGGTTGTTTAAACAACCGCGCTGGTATCTCCTTGCTAGTTTTTATTTTTAACCTTACTATCGCGGTTCTCGCTCCAACCGCGATGGTATGGTTGCACTTAATTTTAAAAATGTCACCGCGTTATTTTTAATTGCAGTTATTTTTTTAATAGTGGTTGGAAATTGTTACTAATGTTGGAAACGGTTACTAATAATATAGTGGTTGAGTGATGCTATCACAACGTGTTTACAATAGAAACAATATAATGGTGTTGAGATCTTGGAATTGTATAACATGAACAAATTTCCATTTTAACATAATGTATTCTAAATGAAAAGTGGTATTTGGCTAAAAAGTATTTTATCAAAACTATTCAACCAATTAATTATTATTTTTACTTCTGTTACCTCGCAACCAAAACCACTATTGTTGTGATTATATATACGTTTAAAAGTACTATCTGTTACTATTTCAGCTGCATAAATCTTGTGTGCCATGATTGAAAAAAATTAATGACTTTTCTTCATATCGTCATCCTTTGGTGTCAGCACATCATCATTGCCACTACTGCAATTTCATTGCCCCCATCACTGTAATAATCAATGGACGTCCAATTGAAGAATAAGAACAAAACTAAAGCAGCCCCCAAAGCATATCAAGAATAAGAAGTTGTATGTTATCTTCTTAAAGCTGTATTGAGTTATGCTGTTTGTCTCTGTCTTTAGTTGGTGTAACATTGATTTATTGTTTACCTATTTGTATCATAAGCATATAGTTGTAAAAGGGAAGGAGTACCTGAAGTGTTCCATTTTAATTTATAAAGAAAAAAAAATCAAGAATATAGAGGATAATTAATGGAAACAAGCGGCAGGGAAAAATTATAGGGTTATTGTTTTAGATAGAGATGCTGCCAAGAATCTAGTACACTTTTCAACATAGATTAAAATTTTACAAATCTCATATTTTATTTAATAATTTTTTTCTCTGCAGATGTTATATATTGCTTTCATTTCACTACTACAAAATTTTGAATTTTCGAAAGTATTTTAGATTAACTGGTTTATGACAGATTTAAAGAACTACAGAATCAAACTTAATCCAACAAAAGGTTCGAACAACTGCTTCAAATACATTATTAGGTTATGGAAACCTCAATATCCACGGATTTATTAGTTAAATGGAGATTGGCAAAGACAATACGAACGCTTGTTTTTCGGTGATTTTCATAGCCTGCTTTGCAAAAGTTGGATATGCATTTGGAAGAAAGAATCAATGGAATTAACAAGTGGGGACAATGATCACCTAGCAATTAAATATTATTTCTACTTCTGTCACCTAGCAACCAAAACCACTATTGTTGTGATTATATATACCTTTAAAAGCACTATCTGTTACTATTTCAGCTGCATAAATCTTGTCTGCCATGATTGAATAAAGATGAATGACTTGCCATGCCAACCCACCACCTTCACATCGTCATCCTTTGGTGTCAGCACATCATCATCACCACACTGCAATTTCATTGCCCCCATCATTGTAATAATTAATGGACGTCCAATTGAAGAATAAGAACAAAATCAAAACATCAAGAATAAGAAGATAATTAATGGAAACAAGTGGCAAGGAAAAATTATAGGGTTATTATTTTAGAAAGAGATGCTGATAAGAATCTTTAGTACACTTTTTCAACATAGATTAAAATTTTACAAATCTCATATCTTATTTCATACTTTTTTCTTCTCCAGATGTTATATATTGCTTTCATTACACCACCACAAAATCTTGAATTTCCAACAGTATTTTAGATTAACAGGTTTACAACTCTTTAAAGAAATACAGTAATATTTTCATAAATAAAAAGAAGTAGTTTATTGTGTGTCAGACTAGTAAACGTGATCAGAACAAAAAGAAAGCAGCAATTGAATCCAAAAAATAACTCTTGGTGGCGAATCTCCTAGGTTGAAATGATATATATAAAAAAGGAGCCCTTGAACAAGTGAACAAGACAATAAAAGTGTGATAGAAAAGAGAAGAGAATTAGATGCTATGCAAACTAAGTAATCTGCTGAAGAATAACGCTTCCCTTGCCTGAAACATGCAAGATTCGATGCCTTTTCATTTGGACCAAGGAGTCTATAATGTGTAAATAAATCTCTCTTCCTATGAACATCTTGAGCATTCAGAAGCTGCTGAATTCCTAACCACACAGCAACCTTCAACTTTCCATTCCAAGTCTCTTGCTTGTGTGTATATATTGTGATGGGTAACATTCTATGCAGCGGTGGTCTTCTCAGCAATGGTGGGAATGGCTATGACCCTTACCATGTTCACCTGGGAAGACATGCTCTCATTTCTTTGTCAGACAAAAAGGTTTTCATGCGACCAAATGGAGGAGTCTTGGAGAAGTGGTCTATCTCATACGAAATAGGTGTTTCAGACTGTGACCTAGAACTAGCAAGAGACATCGACACTTCTGGTGATGTCAAGGGTTTACGCTTGCAACTCCGCAGCGACACACCCAAACGCAGTGGAGCTATTTCAGAGTTCGATTTCTTTTTAGACGTTCGAACAGTGAAAGAAAACGATTTTCTGGTTTATCCTCGTTGGAACGCCGTCAGTGGCGTTCATACAACAACAACGCTGAATCAGAACAAGAAGACTAACAAATCAGGCACTGTTACGGACATCGACATGTATTTGTATGGTGAGGGACACAAAGGGGGTCTTATTGTCCTCGAAAGGAAGAAAAAGAGTGGCCATATACTTCCTTATGAACTCACTCTGGTGCACTATCATGCCACTGGTTCAGGCATCAATGATTACCGTAACATTAGACCAGATTTTGGGCTTTCAATAGTGGCGAAGATTCGATCAAACGGTGGGAATTTGTCCGTGATGGTGGATGGCCCTGAGCAACACCCTTCTTCTGCATTGTTGTACATGTTCGATGAAGTCAGCAGAAACGGAATTTGGTATCATGAAATGTGCCCTCACTGCGCTAAGAATCCGAAGAAGCAGAATGAAGAGTGGGAGCAGTCTGAGAGTGAAGACACTGATAGTTCTCCCAAAGCACCATCTCTTCTTGGAGGCAGTACCAAGAATGCAAGAGTGATTTCCAATGGTGGTAAGTTTGGGGGTGATGGTAATGGTAATTTCTATGAGAGAAATATTTTTAATTTTTTTCAGCATGAACGGCCTAACAGCAAGTATCTTGGTGGAAGAACATAAATGCAGAAGTTGTAGTTTCTGTACTAAATAATATAGCAGCTTGTGTTATTATTAATAACCTAACATGTACGAGGTGTGTAACCTACTAGAGTGCTCCTATTGCTTGTACTTGGAAGTTTATTTCTCTAATAAATTGTAAAAGAGGATCCTATGCATTTTAGCGTATCTATATTTAGTGAAAATAATCTATCTAGTTATGGAAAGAATCAAACTTAATCCTACAAAAAGTTCGAACAACTGCTTCAAAAAGATAAGAATGCTGGCAACAATCTTTAGTTCTGATTTTTTCCAACGGTCTTTTAGATTAACTGGTTTACGACCGATACAGTAATGTTATAAAAAGAAGTAATTTATTATGTGTTAGACTGGTAAACGTGATAAGAACAGAATGAAAGCAGCAACTGGAATCACATTGAGAAGATAAAGAATGGGTAAAACTGATGTAGAAAATAAGGATAAGGTTCTACGTACTAATAATGAAAGATATTAGGAGGACAATATTTAATACATTATTCTCAACACGTGTTTTATACTATTTAAAATCAAGTTTAGAAAAACAAAAATAAAATTCAACTATTTAATAAATTCCTCTATACATAAAGCTTTATATATATATATATATACCAGCATAAAACATATATTGAAAAGCCTAATTTATTAATTGTATGATAGTTAATAAACCAGATTTTAGTTGACAAATTAATTGTTCGATGATATATTTAGCTTATTAGTTTTCCTCTAATAAATTAGCTTATTATTAAATTGTTTTGATAAAACTAATTTATAAGCTAAATAATAAATATAAAATGATATAAAAATAATTATATAATTTTTATTATATAAATAAAATTTGTATTTTTAAAATAATTATAATTTTATATTTTTAAAAAAATAATTAAATTTTTATTAAATCTTTTGGTATTTTTGTCTATTTTTTAAAAGTTGCATATTTTTTTATTTGAATAAGTTCTTTTTTCTTAAACTAGTTGAAAAAAAATTAATTTTTATTTATTTTAAGAATTTTTTTTGTTTTCTCAATTTATACTACTGTTATTAAAATTCTTTACTACAATTAGAGTTTTCATTATGCCTATTGTTCACATAACATCATCTAATCTAATGAAATATTAGTTATTCAATTTTTATTGTTAAACTTAACGTTATTATATAAATTGTTTTTAAAAATAACTTAACAAATATTAAAATATAGTACAATAATTAATTATATCTATAAATTAAAATAGGTAACAATAATAAGAAGAAAATTAATTCAAATATCCGGACAATAATGGAAGAAGATTAAATAAACTTTAAGTTAGCTGAAACAATTTGTAACCTATAAGTTAGAAACTATAAGCAACTTGTAGCTTATAGGTTAGATACTCCAAAAATAAGTTATTAAATACTTTTTACGATGGTCAAACTAGCTTATTAGTTGAATGAAAATTTTTCATGGCTAACATTAACTAAAAAAAAACACCAACAAATATCAAGTGAAATATTTTGGCTAACATCAATAAGAAAATAATCCCATTAGCAGTGTCTAAGAAAACTTCAAAATCCTTAACTTATATCAATTGATAACAATTCTAATTGACCAAAAAATAAACTTCAATTCAAAAACAACTTTAATTTATATTACAAATAAAAGTAATCTAACAAATAAACTAAAAATGATCCTTAATTTCAACAAGATCATGTTTATTATTAGTAAACAACATGCAACTATGCCGGGGTAAAACCAAGACACCCAATTGATTTCAACAACAAAATCATTTTTATTATTGGTCATAGAATAACTTTGAAGTCATCACATGTCGAAGTCGAACCAAAAAATATAATGTAGAGAAAAGAAATACAAATATAAAAGAAGAGAAAGTATAGTGTCCATGCACTTACTCTCTACAATAATTTACCTATATCTTGTTGGCTGTATAAATTTATTTAATGTAGATGTAAAAGGATTGGAGTATCTAAATACTCTATTATTTACAAACTTTTTCCACTGATAAAAAATGAAGAAAGAGAAAATATGAAAAATTTCAATTTCTTATATTTTATGAAAAAGAGTTTCATATTTTTTATAAAAATAAACTACCCTTTATAAATTTATCATTCGAACCCACTAGAAAGAAATTCTTTATTTAAAAATCTGTCAGATGTTTTGTATCATTAAACCACACTCGTACCATATATAAATAATTGATTCCATATGATCAGCGGTTCGAAAGATATAACTTAATTTCTGTTAGTTAAGATTTAATTATTAAGTATAGAAAAAAAAATTGCTGAAAAGAATAAACTCACTGCACTACGGATGTTCTTGAAGAATGGAACAAAAGTAAAGTGCAAGAGCATGATGAGAATTGTGTTCCAAAGATAGAGAAGAGTGATAATATATTGGAACAAGAATTAGATGCCATCTAAATTATTCTGCGGAAGATAAACGCTTCCCTTGATGTTACTGTGGGAAGAATCTATAATCTTTCTATTTATATTCTTTCCATGCACACACAGCAATGAACTGCACCACCAAATTGTTCTTCTTCACGTTCATCGGAATTATCGGAAAAATCTATTCAGGTGGTCGAGTTGCACGTGCAGGTATGGTTGTGTCTTGCCAGGTTGATCTTTCCAGTTTTCGGATAATTATTTGTTTGTTTTTCTTACCGCATGTGTTTTTCTGCATCTTTATCTGCATAGATTTTGTTTCCTACATTAATTAATCGAATTCACTCATGGATGTTGCATGGTCTAAATAGTGGACTGCACATTTTATCAATGACCAAACACAATATATATATATATATATATATATATATATATATATATATATCTTCTAACAGATGGAGATTATTGAAACGCTCGACAAATATTTGTTACTATTAAAGGTCGAAGGAGAAGGTTCGGCAAAAACAAGAGAGAAGAGAGCAATTCGTTAAACAGTTTCTTGTACAAAGAAAAATATCGAAAAAGAGGCAAATATGAGATTATACGTTTAATGACATAAAAGATAAAATAGTTAATAATGTTGTAAAGTTTTTAAAAATTAGTAACATGGCGCTTAATATTTCTCTACTGAATATAGATTATAAAAAACGATAGATATTTGTACTGGGGATTTTTTTTATTCTTAATTACAATCAGTTCAAAACAAGAAACGTGGTTATCAAAACAGAATTATTTTAATGAAAGTAGAGATATAGTAACTTTTTAATGTTGGGAGGAAAGTGACATTTTTATCTCTGTATTAATTTTTTAATGGTTGTCTCTTTACTTTTAATCTCTGCTGTGTCAAGTTTCGCTTAGCTACATTTCTCTTACTTTTAGTCTGTGTTTCAAATTTTTACTGATGAGATACATGAGACGGTGATTTGATTTCACTTATAATAAATATTCAAGATAGGAAATAACCAAAGATTTGAAAAATCTTTCAAATTTAAAATTGATCTCTGTATTTTTAAATCTCTATAGTAAAAGTGAATATTGGATGTGACTGAATATATTAGGGTAAAATTGAAAATAAGACAGCTTGTATTTCAGTTTTGTCTATAATTATGTGTGCAGATAGATATCTGGAAATTGTTGCATAGGAATGGGGAATAGTCCTAGCGGCCCTCGTCTTCTGCAAAATGGAAAGTATTCTTACCATATTAAACTGGACAATAAGACTAAGATTAGTGTGAGAAAAAGTGAAGATGGTGTGGAACTAGGACGGGTCTTTTGGTTATTGAGATGAAGAAGAAAAGCAATGAGGAACTACCCTACATGGTAACCGTGGCACATTATTACCTGAATAGTGGTAGAGGTGGAAATTTTGGTGCAAGTTGTGTAGATATAGGGTTTTCAATTGTGGTGAAAATTGGAGTAATGTCGTATAATGGGAAATTAGGTTTTATGGTAGATGGCCCTGTGCAACACCCTTATTCGGCGTTAGTTTACATGATTGAAGAAGTGACTCAAACAGGTACGTGGAAGCTTTCTGCATGTCCTCATTGCAAGAAAATTCAGCAGCAGCGAAGATGGCTGTCGGAGAGTGAAGACAGCGACACCCCTCTTCCACCACCACCACCACCACCACGACGTTATGGAGGCCTACAAACTAACTGCAAACAATAAGGGACAGTTCAATGGGGATGGTAACGGTAGTATAATTCAAGGAAAGAAAATTAACTTTTTTAGATGACGGAAATCACTTACAGTGCACCATTATGCATGTTAACAACTCTTCTTTATCTGGTATGATCATGGAAGTTGTTTCTAATACGGAATATGTGCTTAGGATCTAGGGTTTATATATGTATCTTTTATAAATACGGTATATAAATACGGTATAATGTATGCGTATATATTATATATGTAACACTTTATTTCTTTTCACTATAAGTAATAATACCATTTATTATCTTTTCTAGATCTTTTACTTCTTCAACTTTATCCATTTTTTTATCTATGCCACATGGTATCTAGAGTTATAATAGCTTCCATCTCTTATGCTGTTCAATTTTAAAATTTTATTTTTATCGTTATTCACATCCATCTTAAGCTTGACGATGATAATTTTATCTTTTTTAAAAAAATAAGTTTGTGCTAATGTATGCTCATTAAAGTTGTAAAAATTCTTAGAAGGATATACTTTGCCAAAAAAATTCAAAACGCCTGAATATGTTAAGTTTGAGTTTTTTTATTAGGACTAACAAGATTAGTCTACTATTGTCTGGCTTCTTGTATCGATGTCCATCCTCATTCTCACCAAAATGATGGGACTCAATTCCGTCTCTCAGAGATCAAGATAAAACTACAAATATATTATGTATGAGAGACTAGGGCTCGAGTAAAGAAGTTAAAATTGCAACCAATACAAAAAAAAAATGAATTTATTTACAGATTTGTATACGTAGATAAATATAGTATTACCAACCGATTATTACCTACGGAGTTATATTTGTTGGTAAATTTAATATTACATACGGTTATTATCTATAAATTTGTATCAGTAGGTAAATTTAACAATACATACAGATTATTACCCACCACCCACCAGTAGGTAAATTCAACATAACATATGAGAATATTACCTAAAAAATTATATTCTTTATAATATGACTTATATTTAAATTAATAATATTAATATTATTGTTATTTTTATTATTATTTACATTAATATTATTATTAATTGTATGAATGTTATGAGAATGTTATTCATATTATTATTATTATTATTATTATTATTATTATTATTATTACCCACAAATATTATTATTTTTAAGATTTTTTCAATATTATTATTAAAAATACTAATATTATCTTTTTTTGTTATTAATATTAATATTATTTTTACATATTATTATTAATATCAATAGTAATAATAATAATAAATATTAATAATATTATTAATATTATAATTAATAATATTAATATTATTTATATTAATATTTTTATATTACCTACAAACATAGATTCGTAAATATTACCTATAAATATAAGTCCTTAGATAATATTCACGTATATAAATTCGTAGATATTACTCATAGATATAAATTGGTAAGTATTATCTACTAATATAAATTCATAGATATTATGCACAGATCTTATATGTGTAGGTATTATCTAATGACATTATTATTTTTTTTTTTTATCAACTATCAACTGCTGCCCAAGTTATAAATTTTCTGTGAAAAGTTTAAAAAAAAAATCCTGATGTTTCGGTTTTATTCATTCTAGTTTGCCTCTAATTGATTTTGTTACATGTTCATTTATGGAGTTGTAATGGAATGCTGAAAGATTGTAGGACTTTTTTTCTTTAAGATTGAGGAGAAATGTAAGTACTGAATCAATGGAGTTGGACTTTCCTAATAATTTGGATGAGTTAAAAGGTTATGTTTAAGTTTCTAGAAAATCTAAAAGACTGAAAAAGGGTAATTTCAATAATATTAAAAAATATGTGAGTAAATATTAAAAAAAAAATAATTGAGGGTTTTGTGAATCTCATTTTTTGTTTCCTTTCTTTTATAGTTTTGCTTTTTAATATAAAGGATAAACTTATGATTTTTTTATTTATCTTGATTTTGTTTATTTACTTTTTTTATATTATCTTAATGAATTGATTTGATGATTAATTTTATTTCTTTTTTTCTCATGGATTTCATATACTCCTATTATCTTGTTTTTTTTTCATAAATTTTATCTAATAACTTTATGTCTGAAATTTAATTAAAATTTTGTTTATGGATGAAAAAAAAAATATTAGTAAGAATGCAAAAAAAAATTAAAATAATTATATCTCGGCATTCTTACATATTTAAAAACTAGTAGACAATTGTTATTTTCTCATATTTTCTCGTCTCCTTTATAATTTTCAATGATAATATTATTCTTAAACGCAAGTTTCAAATAGATGTTTTGAGTGTTAAAAAGTTATTTTTAACAAATTATGATATCATAAGGAGCTTGTAATTTTTTAATCACCTAAAAGAAATATGTAACACATTTCATACTAGAGTACTAAAGTAGTTTTTTTTTTAATTATAAAAAGGCATTTTTAAATTCAGAAGATAAAAAAAATTCAAATCTATAACCCTAAAACATATTTTAGTTTTATTATTATTATTATTATTATTATTATTATTATTATTATTATTATTATTATTATTATTGTTATTATATAGATTTGATGACTCAATGTCATATCCAATTAATCTAATTTTTCACCTTTTTAAGTCTTGTTAGATTAGTGTTCCTTAATTTTGAAAAAAAAAATAGCAGGAATTATATTTTGAGTAGGAAAAACAAAACACTTTACATTTTAAAGTTTTCCCTAAAATTCTCCATAGGAAATACTTTCCAAATCAACATTCCTCACCTTGCATAAATGTTTTTTTTTCTTTTTTTTTGTTAGCAATAACTAAATTTTTCTCTATTATCTTTTCCTTGTCGTCAAAGATTCCGTGAGATAATGTATGTCTAATAATATTTAGGAAGAATTTAAATAACATATAACATTCAAACTATTTTGAATATTATGATAATATATTTCACATCTCCTTTAGATTCAGAGATAAAACATTTTTTAAAAAATTTTGGTAATTTTTTTATTCTAGTTTGGTTCAAATTAATTTTCTTGAACTGTGAAGTTTAAGTATTGTATGTATGGAAAACAAATTTCATTCACTATAATGCGGATGTTTTCGTTATAAGTAGAAGAATCCAAACAAAAGGTTTAAAGAAAACATCATTTCCATAATCATTGAATACTTATCCATAAATTAATATATATGTTTAGAAATTTAAGTATGAATTGAAAATATTATATTAAATAAAAACAAAAAAAATCAACAATATACAAATAAATAAAATACAAATTTTATTATCTAAAAATTTTAGATGGAAGGACATATATTAATATTTCATATAAGTTTGTTTATGTTTATTAATACTAAATGTCTTATGTATCTACCTTTAAAAAGATCCATATGTTTCCTTCGTGTAACCCCGAATATCTGTACTCTTTACATTTATATTTTGCCATGCGATCCCAATATGCAAGGCACAATTAATTTTATTTATATGGTTCATGTAATACATGGCTAATCTACTTTTATTTTATTTTAAGTCTTTGTTATTTAATTTAAAATTTGTAATAATATACATTTTTTTGTCTCTCATGTTATATAATATGTTGGTAATTTACTTTTGTCTTTATATTTTTTTGTAAACAAGACAAACTAAAGATAAGACGAATATTATTGAGAAATGGATATAACAAAGACTATAAAAAAAACATGCATTGAGGTTCCTAACACAAGGTATTTTTTAACAGAAAAAAATACATGGTAATAGGTTGTGTGTAGAGAGAAAATAACAAAGCATTTTTCTTAATTTAAAAATTATAATTTCCAATTGGTTTTGTGTGTTAATATTTCAAGATCACAACGAAATATATATTTTCTCTTTTATTCATTTTTATTTATAGGTACATAAACAAGCTCAGTCCTCATACACTCAAATGATGATATTAGTTTCAAGGAGTGTTTGTAACATCTTAAAGTACAAAAACAAAATATCTTAGACCTTTTTCATGCATATAACTTGAAAGCTAAAATGCTCACCAATGTTAAACTCTAGAGACATGAGTTACAAAATTTACTTAGTAAGCAGCTTCAGAAGTCCACAGTGCAGTGATTGAAGAGAAGTGAGGGTAAACAAGCCTAAGAAATGGCTACAACAAACATATATTGCCTAAGATATTTGGATCCATTTGTAGGATTTTGCCTACTCAAGCAAGAGAAAAAGCCCCAGCTTGTGCCCTGCACTTGCCTTTGGACTCTTGTATGATGTTTTTAAAGGTGATAATAATAATAATACTCCACCTTTTCTGTATCAATAGCAATTCTAGTTGCGACTTTTGCATTTTTCCATGGCTCTTGGTGCTGCATGAATCAAACATAGGTAAGTAAGTAAGTGCACTATGAATAAAAGAGAATAAAAGAGAATGATGGAATGTGAACTCTCATTCATATTGAAAGTACAAGACCTTCTCTTGTTTTGTACCATTATGCAATTGACAAGACACTGGTAAAAGAATCACCTAGGATATTTTACGTCGATTCTCAAACTGACGTAAATAAAAATGATGTAGAAAGTCTTAAACATATAATATCTGTAATCAATGTAATACGTGACTACGTTAATTGAAAATAGAAATCACCGTCACATATCTAACTCAAATAATTAGATTTTTGACGTAGAAGATAAATATTAGGTGGATTGCGGCCTAAAAGATAATAATAATAAAAGAAAGCACAAAGTTGAGTCTCACCTAGTCCAATTGCTTCAGAACTCTTCATTATCCTCAACCTCTTGCATGAGTCAGTGAACATCCTAAACAACAACAACATCATTTCTCATATTCTATTCTGATATTATTATGATAAAATAAATGTATTTGCAAAAAAATCATAGTTTAACAAATATTTACTAAGCAGATCAATGCCTTTTTAACTCAGTAAACACCAAAGTCGAAATGAAATCAGAATAATGCAAACAGAGACATGATATGAACTCACTGCCATGGAACATCACCAACTAGCATCCAATCACCATCCTTGTCTTCATAGGTGAGAACATATTCTGAACCATGAAGGAGATCCATCAATCTACTTTCACTCAACTTATCTCGACCAGAAACTCCATGAGAACCACATTGACCTGCACTTGTCATTGGTGAAAACATTATCAGAATCTGAAACATGCAAAGCATTTTATTGGTAAAGAATTATTTGACCTATTCATAGCACTCCCGTAAATATTCCCCAGCTCATGGAACCAACCAGCCTGAGCCTGTGACATTGGAAGACTTAGGATCCTGATTTATCATCCACATAGGTCTAAAAGGGTGCCGGTTCTGATCATGATAAATTCTTTATACTTCTCTCATCAATCAAATCAAGAGAATAATTGGCATAACCAAAGAATATTGAAATTTGAAAGCTATGCATAAAGGTAGCAACAACTTTGATTGTAAATTGCTAGCAAAGAAAAACACAACTCACTGATTGTAAAACAACTAAACATCTTTTCCAGTGCTGAAGAGAGTTCCATGTAAGTGCCAAAGTTTTTGAGATCCACTTTCCTCAAGTATGGAGCACCATCCATACTAACTTTCACATAAAGGCATCCAGACTTAGCTTCTGCATCATCATCATTCTTTGGAGGCTGTGTGGCCATTGAGTTCTTCCTGAAAGATCGGATTGGTGGCCATCCCACAACCTGTTCCCTGATTCAAGAAACACAATATTCCACTATATCAAAAAGGAGTGTTCAAGGAGCCCCAGTTGAGATAACCATCTATGCAGAGATCAGAGATATAGATCAGAGATCATAACTTCAAAAACAAAAGGAATCCAACCACTAAGCTCTCTAAGGGAAATGCATAACAAATAAGAACACAAAGGGTAGAAAAAAGAATAGTAGTTTCACCATGAAAATTGAACTATTGGTTATAGGACACTGAACAATCCCAGGAGTTCAGTACAAAGTTATACAGAAAAGCAAACAATTGATAACCAAGATGAAGAAGAAAATTTACAGAACAACCAAAATAGCCTAGATCATGATTAACATAGAAGGAATACCCCCTAAATTACATAGAAAAAGAAGTTAACAGCTTCTATAACACTAGAGAGTAACATGATCACATAATTAGCAACAAGAAGTGTTAAGAACTCAAAAGCCTCGCCTTGATAGACTTTATTCTCCCTTCTTTTTCAATTTAAACTCAACCAAATAAATTTTTTCAAAGTGAAAAAGAAATCATTTCCTGTCTTTGAATTATCCCATTTTCTTCTTGATTCCAATACACACACATAAGTGAGAAAGCCAGAAACAGGACAGCACAAAAAGTGAACAAATATTTTGACAAAGAAAACATATTAAATACAAGTATACATATATTATGATGGTAAAGGAAGATGGTGCTACTTTGCAGCAGGAGCAGATATCTGAGGTTTCTTCTCATTCAATGGTTTTGGAGGCAGAGCAACTTTATCTTTCACAACAGATGTTTGTTGGTTGGTACACTCAGCCTTGCCAGCACTAGCACCACCAACACCCCTTGGTGAGAACAAGCCACAATCTTTTCCCAACCCCACCTCAGATCCACCATTCCCAGAGAGAAGCCACTTCCCAGAACCCCCATCCATGGTGTCTGAGAAACCCCTCTTGGCCCCAGACACCAAATTCTTGACCATGCCTAAAGGGTGCACATTTTTTTCTTCCACAGCCCCATCTCTCTCTGGTGACTCAGAACCTGGTAAACCAAGCCTCAGCTCAGTAGCCTTGAGGTTCAAGCCACCACTAGTCCTCTGAGAAAACTTGTCAGAACCTTCCATTGCAGGAACCTCTGATAAGCCTACATAGCCTTGTTCCAATGGCACAGACATCAAACTTCAGCTCACACAACCACTACAGTTTCAGTTATTCTCAAATATGGAAAACAGTTACTAGAGACTAAGATGGAAACAGAAACTGAGACCGAATAATCAGAATTTAACAGTGGAAACAAAAGATTTTAAACTGATTTTTTTATAAAACTCTATGCATCTGTATAAACTTGTAGTAATGGAATTGTACGTGGTGTAACAAAAAAAGAAAAAGAGAAAATTGGAGCACCAGGAAGAATGAGAGATTGTGATTGCATTTACTATACAAAAGAGAATAATGAACTGTGTGTAGCTGTTTGCTTTATTCTTCAAATTCATTTAAATTTCGTAAGAAAGAAAAATCCTTTGAAGAATGTGCTTTTTTGGTTTTCTATAATTCTTGTGAATCTTTTTGTGGGTGACCACTCCGACAAAGCCAGAAAGTCCCTGGCACACTTTACCCGTTTCATTATTCTTTTTGCAAATCAATTTCTTTGTCACTCGTGATTTTTATAAGAAATTATTCCTTTTATTCTTTAGTTTTAGATAATTTATTTAATTGTAGCAATTTAGATCAGTGTATCAGTATCCTTCATACTCATGAAAAGAAAGACTAGTGTTATGGTATCACAAAACTAATTATTTATAATCAAATAGTAATCGAGTTTAAATAACTTCAAATTCAATTTTTAAATTTTTAATCACTCATAAAATAACATGGTTATTCTTAAAATAATATAAATAAATATATAAAATAATGTTACTTTAGAAAATATTTTCATAATTGTCTCTTGTTATTTTTCTATAGATACAAAGCTCGATAAGAGGCATAAAGAAAATTTCTTTAAGGATAAAGATGGGTCAAAACTAAATAAATAAAACTTAATATTCAATTTGGTAATGACTTGTACTCTTTTACGTATACAAATCGCTTTTGAAATATTCTATTTTGATTTATAAAAAAATTTAAATGTAAAATTTAATAAAGTTAATACCGTGAATTATTAATAATGCAGTATTACTCTCATGAAGGTTGTAGTTAACTCTTTTATTATTTGCCATTGATAATTTTTTAATGAATTTTCAATTATTCATTCTATTATTTTAACATTATCTTAAAAGTATCATCTAAAAATATTGGTTTTATTTTTTTGTATTGTAGAAGTTTTAAATTGAACGTAAATAAGATAGAATACAGTTTGTATAATGTCTAACAAGTACAAGAGTTTTGTGTAATTATTCAAAAATTATTATGATCAGCATCTATTGTTACTTTTATCTAAAATAAACATTTTAAATTCAAGTGTATTGTATTTATAAAATAAAATAAGTTCTATAAATAAAGAAATTGTAAGAAATAAAAAGTAAAAGAATTAAAAGTTAGAGTAATTTATGTTAAAAGAATGTTATATTTTCTTCAATGTGGGCCAAAAGATTAGATGCACTGGAGGCAGCGTTTGGCTGAAAGACAACTGAGGCTCCAAAAAGGAAAGCAAGGAATGGCAGGAAAATGATGGGACGAACAGTGTCTTGCAAAAAGCCAAATTTCAATGTGGCTCAGAAAATTATCAACCATAAACAAAAATAAAATTCTATAAAAACTGGTGGAGAATTTCTTGGCTTATACGTAACTTTGATTAATTTTTTATCTTAAAAAAAAATATAGATTAATTCTGAGTTGTGACTCTTAGTTTAAGGTTAGTTAACATGTACAAGTGATCTTTAACTAATCATTATTATGTCTTAATTGAAATGCCACCGTTAATTAATTTGTGATAATAAAAAATAAAAGAAATATTAATATAAGAAAAAAAATATATATTTTCTTGCTTTATCAGGAAAAACCTACCTCAGTTAGTAGTGAATGGTTGTAAAATTCTTTCGGTTTGTTTATTTCTTACGTTAAAAAATGTATTTCTCATACCATATTGTATGTTTCACTATTTTATGTATTTTTATTTTATTTTAAAAAATAAGAAAGCCTTATTATCTTTCTAGTAATATTCGTTTCTTGGTATTTTATAGTTAAATACGTACTTATTATAAATACATTCAAAATAATTTTAAAATGACAGTTTTGTAAAAGAAAAATAGCTATTATTATAAAAACTTATGTGATTTTAAGTTTCGTCAATGATCTTAAAGATAATCAATCACAAAGTAGAGGGACGAGGTGACATAACACACACATAATTATTAAGATATCTTTGAAAAAAATAATCAAATCTAAAGACTTTTAAAAATATTTTTTAAAACAAAATAAATATAACTTTGAAATAAAAGAAGTATAAAAATTCTTTCTATTTCTTTGTACGAGGTCTTGATATAATATATAATTAACCATATATATAGTGAATTTAGTTTAAATACCCGTTTTAAAAAATAGTCTTTATTTAATTATATATACATATATATATATATATATATATATATATATATATATATTTTTATCTTTTTTATTTCTATTGTTTATTTTTCTATAATCATATTAATATAAAATTATTTTTACCAACAACTAATCTCAAGAGGAACATTTTACTTAAAAAATCGAATTCATTCTCATTTGTACCACTACTTTTTAATATCTATATGTATGCTTAGATAAAGAACTTATTTATAGAATAAAATTAAACGAAACCAATAATATATATATATAAACCGAAATGAAATATTTTTAAGTATATTTAAAACCAAACCAATAATTAAATATTTGAATTTTAATGAAATTGTATTGTGTTAATTTGAAAATTAAAAGGATCACCTTTGGAGTTTCTTTTTACTAGAACATAAAAACACATAGGCAAGGAGCTAATAAACTAATAAACAACGATGATTGTAGGATCTAAGCATCATCACAAATTGACAATGCAAAAGAAGAGAATTCCAAGATGGGTCCCACTGTGAAAATTCTTAAGTTTCATGAACTATGATGGAAACTCCACTACATTCCACTTTCTTATTCAAAATGGCTCTTGCCTATTATCAAGTGTTGTTGTGATTTTGTCTTCTCTTGTGTTTGCCAATTGCCTATTTGTGGGTCCAACCTGCTTTGCAATTTTGCCATGGTTAAACCCTTCTTCTAAATGGATAAGAACTCTTCTCTCACTTTTTTTATTCTATGCTATTCCCTCCATTTGACTTTATGGATAGCATAACAATGATTATTATGTCATATTTTGCATCTTAGTTATTTAATTATTAATATTGTTTTAAACTTCTATTTATGAATTTGAATGAATAGAACATTCAAATGCATTTGTAAGTGATTTTTAGACATGTGAAAAAAAATTGAAGAATCTCTTTTAAACTTGAAAAAAACATGAAGTTCACAATACTCGAACATCACATCCACTTATGAATTGCCAATAGTTATTTTCTGCTTAGGCCTTGTTCGAATCTATGACTATAAGCCGCACAAGAATATTTTCAGCTTCTCCTAGCTCCTACTAGCTACTCCAATAGCCATTGTTCCACCAAAAACCAAACACCTCAATATAAAGTAAACTTTGGATCATATTTACAAATGATCCAATAATAAATCTTCCTACAATTATCATTAGAATACACAAAATGCAAAGTGGAAAAAAGAAAAAGTAAAAAATCAACTTCCAAACAAGGACTTAAATGATGTATAAATAGAAGATGAGGAAATGGTTGTCATAATCGTAGGAGAGGCTTTGTGGTAAGGGATAGGAGACAACATGAATCTTTAAAGCATCACTTCCTTGACCCCATCTACCATTATATTAGAAATCTCAACTTCTTTCTTTTTTATAATTATTTTTATAATCATACTAATATAGATTATCATAAAATATAGTAATATAAGAATAATGTCAATTAAGAGACTAAATACAATAGAGATTAAACAAGAATAAAACAAAAATCAAATTTATATAAATAAATAATACTATATTCAATCTAAAACCTTAAGACATTAAGTTTGTATGTATATTTTTTTATATGGTATTTAACCTTTTTATTTTTACTTAATGAGAGAGACTTAGATTTACAGCTAAATATCTAACAGTTTGAACATCTCATACACCACGTCACATATTTCAGTTTCTTATACAAGATTTTCCTTATTCAAAAATAATCTTAAACTATTCTAGTTCTTGAAATTTGTGTTATTCATTGGTTTTGAAATATAAGAGGTATGAATGAAGAGAAATATAAATTGTAAAGAATGTTTAGAATAATTTCTACTCATAAAATATGTGTGTGCAAATCCTCTGACCGTACAAAAGTAATGTGAAAGAGACGTAAAATAGACACTGAGTTTGTAGTAAAACTCCACAAAACCTACTACTAGTATTACATGACCATTACAACAGCCACCAAACCCTGTTGCAGAACTTGATGAAACCATGCATGGTTACTTCAAAAGGAAACAACTATCAATTAAGATCTCTTGTGCTTTAGAAATTAATTGCTGTGGTAAGGACCAGTCATCATAGCTATGATGCCTAGAAACTTTAATATGAAGTGTGAGCCAATCATATCAATCACATAATAGACTATAGAGTTTCAAAGTTTAAGCATATGTTGGCACCATCATCAGTTATAATTAGTTTTTTGGAACTGATATAAAAACGTTTTCACTGATTCTATTCTGAAATTATCATTTCATGACTGTTGGTGGTCTTCCAATTTCATCATGTGGCGTAGGGAAAGAATGCAAGTTATTACAAATTTTCAAAGCTATAATATTCCAAGCACAGCACTAACTGATGAACCAGGTCTTGTTTGTGCTCAATGGAACTCCTATTCATACACCTTTTTTTCTCTCAGGAGGGTCTCATCATCCTTCATGTAAGGCAAGGCTTCAACCTTGTCATCTAGCTAGCACACTATCATGTAGTGGATACCGCAAAAAGCCTGCACGGTTTTAATGCATTCCAACTTGCATTTCAATTTCAACCATTTGAGTCTGAGGGACCCTTCAGCATCAATGATAAATTATTGACACTACTCAGACACCTCACTCCATGCACTATGATTTAACTTGAAACTTAAGGATCACCACAATTCTATATATTGTAGCATGCAGCTGAAATCTCAAGGATGATTTTTTTCCTAGTGCTGCTGCAATATGGACCCATATATGATATCATACATACGTTTTTTTTTTCATGAACAGTGATCATTATATGTATGTGTGACTATGTCATTATGATTGTTAAAGAAAAGAGGAATTCATGGTTCTATAACCAAAGTAACACCTCTAGTTCTGTCTTGTGTGTATCTTGGAATCGACAAGAACCCTACCTTGTACTGTTTGGTTTTGTACAGAGAAGTTATTAGATCTCCATTGTGTTTAAAGTCTACGTACTAAGCTAGATTTAATTGGTTGCTTAGTATAGAGAAGAAGATCTTTGGAATGTTCTTGACCTTAATCTTGAATATTTTCTTTCGCTGATTTCATCTATGTTTTGCAGACTCGAATAATTCATTGAATCAAGAGGTTGACCAGATTTTTTAATCTTGAATGAAAAAAAAGAAGTCAACTATAACAAGACTCATAGTTATAAGTCTTTGCTCTTGTTTTCTTGAAATAAAACTTTTATTACTGTAAGAGCTACTATGACTTGTATCTCATCTTATACGAAGAAACTGTGACCTGAATATTTAGAAAACCTAAACAGATACTAAGATCTTTCATCTCTTTTTCTTTTTAGCATATCACATTATCAATCATATCAAATACTTATCCTCCAACTCTTTCTTGGTGCAGTACACGAATAAAGATATTCTAAAGTGACTTTTTTAGCAACATTGATGTTGTGGCAAAGGAATATATATTTTTATTGCAACAAAATTTGACGTTGTGTTAGATTATATATGATAACAAAACAGTGACTGAAAGGAGTGCTTGAGTTTAGGTTGGATTATGTCCATTGGCAATCCCTTTGTGGCCCCATCTTACCAAATAAATGAAGGCCAAGTTGAGCATTTACATAATCACACGTTTTAATAACCTTTTGGAGTGAGTGGTTGGAGTCACTTGTTTTTTCCTCAGACGTTATGTGGTCCTTCACTCTAAATCCCTGAGGTAACAATTCCTTCTCCTTTGAACTTTCAACCTAAAATGTTTCATGAGTTCAATTAATCAATTAAATAAATTCATGTGTTCGGGCTATACACAAATTCATGTGTTCGGACTATACAACTTGATTATCTGGAAAACGATCACAGAGCTCGGCTTTCTGGAACTTGACTATAGAATTCAGTCGTTTGGAAATAAACCTAAGATGTTTAGGTAGGTTAATATTATGTTCTAATAATTTGTATCATAGGACATATAGTTTCAAAGATAAAATTAGTATAATTTGTGATATGGTTGAAACACTCTTAAAGTACTTCCACCAATTTTATTCATTGTTGTTAAAAAAAAATTCTTATACACCTTATTACGTATCATTTGAGAGTAATAAAAATGTAAATTGTGTAAAGGTTAAGATATTCTTTCATGTTATTAATAGTGTTATAAGATATAAAAGTGATAACAATTCTTAAATTATTATTTCTAATTTTCTTTTGTGTTGGATGTGATCCCAACTAATTTTATGATTAGAGATCAAATTAATGAAATAATGTTTTTTTAGCTAAGAATGATAATAGAGATAAAAGTATTTTAAATTTCTTCTGGGGAGAGAGACAAAAATAGACACTAATGTTTATCTTTTGTTTTAATGAATATACTTCTGCCTTGTAAACTTAAAAATAGAAATTACAATATCGATATACATAGTCTCAATATATTCTTCAAATCCATTCGTTTACTAAACGTACTAATAACAACAATGTTATAAATAATATTTAAAGATCGAAATTAAAAGAAATTTTTTTTCCAATGAAAAAAAAACCTTAAACAAACTTTTGAGATTAATTCTTAATAAAGAATAGGCATGAGAAAATAAGATGTGACACTGGAAAACCTTTATCTATGACCAACATTTACACAATTCTAATGTTCTCAATTCATAAGCTGAAACATAACAATTGCTATACACCTTTAACATACCCCATTTATAAACAAAACCCGTGACCTTTATTGCCTTTCAGATCACATAAATTCAAAAAAATCAAAATCAAAAATCAAAACACTATCTCCAATTCAAACCACTAAAATAACGAGATCCACACTCAAAACGTTAAATAATGAGTCTGTCAAATCCTTTTATTTATATATTATTCATCATACTTTATTTTTTTCTTTTTATCTAATGTAAAATTTTCAGCGCACATTAAATTTCTAATAACCTTAATTGTGAATTAAAACATTTTTTAAATATTATTATATCAACGGTGATTTTTTTTTTATTTTGTCATTCTACAACAAGATATGCTTTCTTCAAATAAAAAACTCTTAATACAAAAAAAAAATCTATAGAATAAGATTTTTCATCTATTTTATATCATTTTATATTATTTGTGAATCGTAAGCTCTTGGAGAGAAGATACTAGAAAGATTTGACATGTAGTAAATAAACTTATATTTATAGAAGTTTTTATTTATATATTAGTGAACCTTTTTATTTTCTCTAATATAAAATTTTCAATTCATTTCGAACTCATAAGAAGCTGAGCAGGTTAATAAAAAGGTGAAGTAAATAAGGGTAAGAATTTTTTTTAACAGGGTAAAGGCAGTGTGGAAAATAAAATAAAAAAATGCTGCAGATAGCAATAGCTTAAAATGTCTTCATTTGGACCAACAACGTTAGAATCTTAATAATAAAAATTAATAGTTAATAGTAAAAGTATAATTTCTTTTACTTAAAAATATAATAGTTCAAATCATATAATTCCGTTATAATTTGTTCTGCAACAAAAGTTTCCAACCAAGCCCAACCTAAAATTTTGCTGGTGCCAGTAAAATATAACCATTGTCAATTGTCTTATAGGTCGGCTGTGATCCTATCTAATATTTTTTTTCATGAAAATAATTTATAAAAAAGTTATGATTTATGATAATTTTTTACATTTAAAACTCCTAACAAAGAAGGATTTTTTTTATATTTTAAAATTGCAAACTAATGTATGTAAATTGTTATTATAAGTTGGCTAAATCGTTCATATATCAAGAAAATATTAATGAAAACCTCATCTGTCATATGATAAAAATTTCTATATAAGTTAACTAAATAATAATTTCTCCACTCATACATATTATGAATTATTCTTCAATTTATTCATTTTATCTTATAGAGTATATACGTTAGTCATTTATATTAGTTTACAATTTTTAAATCTTATTTCATGATTTCATATTAATTTATTGGTTAAAGTAATATATAATATTAAGAATATGAATTAATTACCACTGGTTCAACCACTACTTAACAACAATTAAATCATTAAAAGTTTGAACAAAATTCAATCATCTATCCAATTTTGAAAACATTGAAAGAGACAGATATTGTTACACACGATTATGGACCGAAACCTAAGCCACTTAAAATGGGCTTCAAGAGAATTTACTAGGCCAATTAATATCAGAACCTGCTTGCTTCTTCCTGCACCCCATACAGGAATTAGAATTACGATTTTACCTTTAAAAATCCTCTACAACCCTTATCATCATCTTTATTTATTTTTTTTCAGATGATACAATCTAATATAATACAATTTTTATATTATAGATCGTACAATCCATAATATAATATAATTTTTGTATTTTATATGAAAAATTGTATTACAAATCATTCATCTGAAATATAATAAAAATTTTATATTCTGAATTGTAAAATATAAAATACAGTTTCTGGTATTAAATTTTGGATTATATAATATGAAATTGATAAATTTAGAAGAGCATTTTTGTATTTTTGGAAGTATGAGGTGCAGGAAAAAGACATGGAGGTTGGGGAAGAATTGGCCCAGAACCTGAAGAGTCCATATAGAGTTGAGATTTCATTTAGTTTACCTTTTTACTAATATTTCATTTCTCTTTTTGCAAATGTAAGTTTTAAATTATGTTGCTTTTGATAAAAAGTGAGTTTAAAGTTAAATGCTTTTTACTTAAGTGCTTTTATCTTAAAAGCTATTTTGATACATAAAGGAAAAGTAATTAATTCAACTCAGCACAGTATTAAGAAGATATAAAATGCACACATGCATGTTGTTCCTTCAATTTTGACACCTTTTGTAAGCACAGTTTCTTTAACTTCATTAATCCCTAATTACACTCCTTAAGTCTGGTAAGTACATGTAACTTTGTAGTTACAACTATTTATTTTCTTCTAATGCGCTTTTCTTGTTCTATTAAATCACACGTTAATTTCATTCACAATATTAAGATTATTGTTGGTTTTACGAATTCTTTTAATATAGTAGTGATAAAACACAATATTTATATAACATAAATTGTTAAATTATTAGAATAATGTATTAGAATATAGAGAGAGAGGGAGTAATATAAACATCAACCCATCAAATTTTGTACTTAGACCCTTTTGTTGATCTTTTACTCTCCACATAATTACATAATAATAAAAGTATATGAGAATCATAGTTCCAGTAAAGAACCTGTTGTAAATTTAAGATTTTTAAATGCCATTACATTGTTCCTTTAAAAAACTTTATCATCACCGACTAAACCTAACTTTAAGTTTTCATTACTTTTTGTTAAGAAAACAATAATTAAATATTTAATTATGAAATGGAACCTTGAAAATAAACAATATGAGTTTTGTCTATCATATTGTATTAAAATTTTGAAATAAAAATAAGTTTTGATATTTAATATAAATTTATTCATAGCTTATTGGTATAAAATATTCTGAGAGAAAACTCAAATTTCAGTGCATAAATGTATTGGAATAAAAGTCGTAAAAGTTTAGTTATATATCATTCTTATTTGAAGTTGGCTTAGATAATATAGTTAAAATTAATCATTATATTTAAGGTATTATTTGCTTTAAAATCACATATTTTTCTCATGTTCTCTGAATCCTACAAATATTCTTAAAAAAGAAAAAGGAAAAAGTCTATTAATATGTGGAAAAATAAAGTCTTTTGCTCTCAACTTTAAAATTTTATTGTAAATAAATTTTGAATTTTTCTTGAAAATCAAATAGATTCACCTAACTACTAAATTTGGTTTTAATATATGTAATAATCAACCATTTTAGTTCAAGTATTCGGATATATATATATACATATTAAAATAAGGAAAAATTGGTAATTGTGCTTGGGTAGTGAGTAGAGTTGAAGTTTATTAATAAGACGGCATAAGTAGGGTTAGAGTATAGAAAGGAAATTGAAAGTGAAGCACTTTTTTAAGTCAACAAGAGTCCTCGAGTGCCCGTGACAAACGTAATATTGTTGGAATAAGTCAAAACAAAAATCCGTGACAGGAAGAAATGATTGATATTATGATTAGGGTTTGTGTTTGTTTAAGATTAATAATATGTTGTAGTGTTAATTACTTCCCAATTAAGATGTGTACGCACCAAGCAACTCTCCACAAACTATCGGTAAACACTGTTATCATCACTTTACACTACAATTCAACATCACTTTTTCAATCTTATCCTAGTAAATTTTCTTTTTTTTTGTCTTTTTTTCACATACTTTCTTTCATATGCATTATTATATATTGTCCCTAATTGTTGTTTTTATGTGGAAAAGGCTAAACACTGTAGAAGATTAGTTTATAAAAATATTGAAAATTGAGTTTGCTACTACATTACTTCATTTAAAATCTCACAAGTATCAACTAAAAATTATAAAATATATGTCAACGAACAATTATTAACATTTTCTTTTTTATTTGAGAATACTTTTTGTTGATGCTATTCAATTTGATCAATTAGGTCAATATCCTATTGGCTTTATCTTTTAATACCACCTTTTTAATTAAGAATGGCGTTAATAATTTCTGTTAAACAGAACACGAAGCTAATTAAGATCAAATTTCCAATGTTATTTGATCGACTAAGGAAGTAGAGAAGGGTTTCAAAAATTGCAATAAAGTTTGATATTACATATAGTTTTTTATCTTGTGATCTATACTTCTTTTTACCTTTTCTTCAACATATATTTTTTTTCATTTTCATATATTTTACGAACCCATATATTGAATATATAATAGTGTGCTACTTTTTTTTATACTAATGACTATGTAAAACATGTTATAATTTAAAAATATAAAAAATAAAAAAATATTAAAATTGAAATAATATAATTCTTAAAATAACAATAAATTGCTCATAAAAATGTGTAATTAAACTGAAGTTAAATAGTAGTTTTAGTGTGTGTTTGATAAAATATTTTATCTAGATTATATTAGATGAAATTTTGATAAAATTATTTTGTTTGTGTTTGAGAGATAACTTTTAAGATGAAACTTATATATTTTTTTTTTTTACCAGTTAAGAATAAAAAATATATTAAGAGACATTAAAGGGGTGTCTCAATCTTTATACAAATTATAAATCCTGACCACCATAATATTAAGATTCATAAAAAGACATATTATGTGTTTCCTACTTCAAACAACTAATCCAACATTGAGTGTAACCACATGCAACGCTCACCTTTCCACTTTTACATACAAATTAGCCTACTCCCGCATACTTTATATTTTCTAGTTTTTACTAAAATGGTAAGCTTCCTTATTAGGCTTCCGGAATAAAATGCGTGATCCCCAACACCACTAACAACACAACATAAATCCTTATTTTACATCATCAGCACAAGTTTTACCTACAAAAAAAAAAACTAATCCTCCTTGATCCATGATATTTCACCTGTACAACTTTACTATGTTCATCAACACTCAATCACAACACTTTGTCACATGGTATTCTCCTAATTAACACCAAATTATGCTCTGAGCATGGTTATGCATTTTCTTCTCCATAAACATATACTGTCTATTTTTTAGTCTCTTCATCCGCAAAAAGGTTTGTGCTATAGTAAATAAATGATGAAACATGTTGCAGGAAAACATAGATCATAGAACATATGTTGCTTGCATTATTATTATATAGATCATAGAACATATGTTGCTTGCATTATTATTGTAAATGCTGTAATACGTCTCGTTGGCAGCTATATGTTTCATAGATACCTCTTCATTATGTCAACTAAATAAATTAATTTAGTGCATATTTTATTTAATATCAAATAAAAAATACACAAACTTATAATGAGTTTAAATTATAGTTCGATAACTATGATTTGATTCAACAAATTAGAAAAAAGAATTTGTCAGTTATATATATGTTTTCAAATCGTGTTTCTGATTAAAAATTATAGACAGAAATCCCAACAATAATTTTATTAAAACTTAATTAATTCATTATCCCTGTGTGTAAACTATAATCCAATGTGCAACTACTATTTATCCTTGTTTTGAACTATCAACTTTTGTTTTTCAGATAGATCCAGATGGTAAATAATAAATATATCAATTAAAATATATAAATAAATTGGTAAGAAAGTGTGGTGTGACATATGAGATAAGAATGACATAATAATGACATATTATTATCACAAAAATAAAAGTTATCTTTTATGAGTAAAAAATGAAAGAAGTATGTGAAATAATTAGAAAGTGGGTCCATTGTAGATTTTAGGGGAGAGGGGTCGGTGAGGCTTTTTTGCTTTATAGAAAGGAAGGGAAAGTGGGGCATGGTGGGGCCCACTACTCTAGTAATAGGAAGGAGAGAGAGACCAAAAATTTGAATGAAATCAGTGAAAAGCTCAAATGGAAAAGAGTTCTGTTTGTATACAACTCTTTTAAGGACAATAGTCCCCTCTTTAGGGACCACAAACCCTCCAATATTTCTCATAATCACTTTTTTTTTTTTTTTACTCAAAATCTCACTCCCGAACCTCTATTTTCTTCTGTTATTATTTTATTTTCAACCATAAGTAAAACTGGTTTAGTCAGCAAAAGTTTGTGTTTGGTGCAAGAGAATAGAATAGATATATTTAAGAAAAAATTATCAGTCTTTTTAATTTTACTTTTTACATACTTTTGTTTATCTTTTTCATTTTTTTGTGTGCAGCCAAATATCAGAATTCATGCTGACACACATGGTCTTTGAAAATTTTACTAGTAAACTTTACTTCAGGAATAATCTTTATTACAAATTCTTTTTTTTTTTTGTACATGCATCCATTGAAACTGGATGAAATTGCCATCTCTACACAAAATCTAAGATTGGATTATGCATTGATGCACAGTGTAAAGTGGCTTTGTCTGTGAGTGAAAGTTGAGGAAATTGTGTGCATGGTAACTTGTAAGAATCAATGAGATTATATATTGTCTGTGTCTGAAAAAAAAAATGAAAGTGAAGGTGTGAATGAAGAATTCTGGTATGCCTGTTAGTGAATATATATATATATATATATATATATATATATATATATATATATATATGTGTGTGTGTGTGTGTGTGAGAGAGAGAGAGAGAGAATGAGAAAGATAAAGCTTTTAAGTGTGTGAGGGTGTTGATTTTGTTGAGTGAGTGAGTTGTATAAACAAACACAAAGATGGTGAGTATTCAGAAAAATAATATATAAGAGAAAAATTATTGTATGTAGTCAGTACAATAGTATTTCTTAGGTGAGAGTGCTTTTTATCACCTCCTCATGAAAAGAAAAAAAATAGAAATAAAATTCTTGATTCAAATGTTGTTATAATTTTTCATTTTAGTATTTACCTTTTTACTTTATGTGTTTGTATTTCAATCTTTATTATTTTGTCCTAAAATTTTTAGAAAAACTATATCCTGTATTGGGTTTTGAATTTAATTAATCTCTCCAAGTTGCAGACTTAATAATTCAATGTATTTTTAAAACTGAAAATTAAATAAAAGCTAGATACAATTAAGAATTAAAAGATTAAAATTAGGTGAAAAGAAATTTAGGCACTAAAATAACCGATAATTTAAAAAAGTAAAGAACTAAAGTAGCGAAAAAAAAGAATCAAAATCACAGATTTTGTAAAATATAGGATCAAAATTATAACTAAACCTATATATTTAATCAGATTACAAAATTTAAATTTTCACTTAAAAATATAGAAAGGGAGACAAGAAAAAGGGAAATATCTGAGTGAATTATAAACAAAACCTAGCAATCGTTTTCAGTGGGAAATTTGATTGTCACGTCTCTAATATTTTTGTTTATATGTAATTCCTACATTCTTCACATATGATATCATCATATTTGGTAGAATATAATATCTTTAATTTTGCCTTTTCATAGATAATTTGGAAACTAATACTACTTTTTCTTTTCTTATTGCTAACCCAGAGGCCGGAAAGTATATATAATTTTTAATGTGATTAAAATATTTGAAAGGGGGTCATTTTCTCACTTTCTAGCCACACATCAAACTTTTGAATATTCAAATATTTTTTTTTCTTTCCATTCACAATGTTAAGTGAAATTATTTATTAAGTAGTTACATCACTTTGAGAATTCATTTATTCACATTATCCTTCTTTGAAATTTCATCCAATTTTATCAAGTGAGTGGACAAATTGTATAAATTTATGAGATTTATATTTTAATACAAAAAAACCCTGTTAAAACTAATGTACAATAATCGAATTGGATATTTTAAGGATCGGTAAGAAAATGGTGATGTAAAGCGAGCGAATTATTGGCTTGAATCAGTGAATTTTAAAATAGTTTTTTAATTAAAAGAAATACAAAATTATGCTTAGTAATATTTGTAAATCGATATAACTTATTTTATTATTCTTTTAATTTTTTTCATCAACATTAGAGTAAACATACAACATGTAGTGATTATTTTCGTTTTTAGTATAATAACAAAAAATTATCTAGTTTATATACAAATAATAACAATTCTATTTAATTTTAGTCATATTTGTTAATTATATCGTTAAACTCTGATAAGAATGTTATCATATGAAAAACAGTATTGATATGTTAATTAAATTTATTATCTGTGTTTTAATATATCAGGTATTGTCAATTTTTATTATTCCTGTAAAACTTGTCTGATCTTAGTATAAAGACTATGATTTTGTTAGAGTTTTACTGATTAGTTAAATATGGACATTGTCATGGGGAGAAGATAAATGATGTGTTAATTACTTACTCGTGACTTTTTACATTATTTTTAACAAAAATATTTTTTTGAGTTAAATATATTTTTTGCTTCTGAAATCTTCTTAAAAGTTGGCTTTAATCCTTATACTTTGTCTATTTTGTCCCTCTACTTTTAGTTAATTGTGATAATTAATGGTCTTCATATATAGATAATGTTAACGTTAATTCTAAATGACTAACAATTTTTTCAATCATGTATATATATATATATAAGTAAGCATTCAACTAAACTAGTTAATAGATGCAACTAAAACCAAAACAAATTATACCTTTTATATTATGAAGTTGATCTTTTTTATGATTAGACTAAAAATGTATAGTACCTGATATATGAAAATTATAATAAATTAATATACTACAAATATTTTCAAATAACAATATTCTCATCAGCATTTAACGACTTATTTAATAACTATGATTGAAACTAAAACAAAATCATAATTATGCTATGAAGACTCATCCATTGTTATTTCAATGTACTAAAAACAAAAATTAATGTGGTATGAAAACATATATTTTACCTTATTCGTTAGTGAAACTAATTATGCAAATTGATCTGAATGAGATTGTATCCTAGCAAATTGGTATAGGTGGGGAATGATTGGCACATAAAATAAAACAAAAACCATATCTGGATAAGATTGATTGAAGCCTTGAAATGCGTGCACGCATAGCCAACAACCATAATAATAGGTTCGTCAAAAGCTCATGTTCATGTTCATGTTCCCAAAGTATCATTTTCCTAAACCACCTGTGACAATTTCTTTTCGATTTTTGGTCTTCTGATAGAGATATCAACTGTTATGTTATGGTGTTTCATTCTTTATTATATTTTCTCTTCCAAGTTCTTCTGATTCTTATTTCTTCCTATCACATTAAAGTCCACAACAAAAATAAAGTAGATGTTGATATTTTCCCTCCCATAAATTCCTAAGTATATATATATATATATATATATATATATATATATATATATATATATATATATATATATATATATATATATATATATATATATATATATATATATATATTTTACGTAATAAATAGCATTAATAAAATTATATTGGTATTATTGTCTTTCCATAATATCTTTTATGTTGTTAAACCTTTTCAGACCATCAAAAATTTTAGGATGATGTCATTTGATTTCACCTTAACTTTAGTACCTAATCCTCGTTCCTTTGCGTAGGCTTGGAACATCAATCAATCCAAAATTGATGATGCACTTACAATGTTTTTGTAAGGGAATAGGTTATGAAAGATTTGTTAGAGAATATATATATATATATATATATATATATATATAT
>Ga0209700_101658_pt1 | contig 46067 bp, 22 predicted proteins | sample SiratroredBW_FD_187528 | JGI IMG/M metagenome (GOLD analysis project Ga0209700, IMG submission 187528) | Root nodule microbial communities of legume samples collected from California, USA - Siratro red BW (SPAdes) (version 2) | ecosystem: Host-associated > Plants > Roots > Nodule | place: USA...
AAAAGTGGTGAAAAAGTGATGAAGAGTTCATAGTCCAATTAGTTCTCCAAAATTTAAATTCAAGTTGTATCCATAGTTTTTGAAACTATTTGTATGTTTTGTGTTCCAAGAAAAACCAAATTTTTTTCATAACCAGGCCATGTTACAACCTTGTAAAGACCTTCAGACTTATCAATTGCAGGATGAATTTGTTTGATAAATGAGTAGCAACTTTTGATTGAGAGTAATATGTCAATTTCTTTGAGGAAACAATGGTGAGAATTGTGTGAGAAGAGAATTCTGTCATGACTTGCAAGTGTTGTTTGAATATTGGATTGTGGGATTTCTAATTTATGAAGCTGTGGGTGAATTGTTTGAAATTAAGAAACGCTTAAGAGAGCACATGAATGAGGAAAGATGGAAGGTTTTGATTGTCTTGCTTAGGGACAAGCAAGAAGCTAAGTGGGGAGACTTTTGATAACTGTTAATAATTAGTTAATTAAGTATAGAGTTGTTAGGATCTTTAGCATTTATTCTGTTTTAATTATAAGATTTTTAGGGATTTCGTTTAAGTTAGGGATTTTATGGTTATTTTTCTGTTTAATGCGTTTTTGGTTATGGAAAGAGAATACAGTTGAGATTTAGGTGAATCGAAGAAAGAGAGAATAAGGAACGCTGGAATTAAGGAAAGGAGCAGAAAAATAGATTTTAAGTGACTTCTTGCTTGAGCTAAAGGAGAAGCTTGAGCTAAAACTCACTTAAATGAGAAAAGAAGTTCTGAACGAAGGCGTCAACACCACTGAAGCGTGAAGTGCGAAATAACAACCACTTTGTAACAAACAGCAGGGATCTTTTATAAAAGGAAGGCTAGAATGAATGAAAGGATCATCATCTTTTGGAAGATCTTTGGAAGCACTGTTGCAATCAAGAATTTTCCTTTTTCCTTTTCCGTTGTATATTCATGGCTACCATGCATAGCTAATCTCTTTTCTTCTTGGGATTGAATGTAATTTCTTCACTTCAATTGTACTCTTGGTATTTATTTGATATTGTTCTATTCAGTTTATCTTTGTTTAACGTTTTATATTTAATTGTCATATTTTAAATTTCTCTTTGTGAGTGGAAAACACTTTTTGGAATTAGAACCAAATGTTAATGCATTACATTTATAAATTCAGGAATGAATTATAGAGTAATGACTGCATATAGCAACTGATCTTAATGCTAATTAAATTAATCTGGTAACTAGGAATAGAGCTAGATACTTTAATTTATGAAATTCAATGCTAGAGAAATCAGGTTGAAAAGGCTTTTATTTGCACAGATAGATAATTGGAAAAGACAATATTGAATTCAGTTAAAAGTATATGAGAATGGAGAATATTATTATTCAATCCCAAGGTTGTTATTATTATTGATTTTTCCTCTTTATTATTAATTGCCTTTTAAGTTACTTTTTATATTCAGTTATCAAAACAAATTATTGTTAAATCTTTATTCATAATACAATTGATACTGAGTCAATTTACACTTTCCGTTCCTTGAGGATACGATACTCTCTTACTCATTATATTACTTGTGAACCCAGTATACTTACTGGAAAATCGTTAACAGTATGCCAAGCTAACAAGATCTGCAGAGGAAATTTTAAGCCTTTTGAACACACCCATTACATCCAACTCTTCTGTAAATCAGGACCCAATCAATTCAACCGAAGCAATAATCTACATGGAGGAGTTATCCAACGGGCCACCATAATAGAGAGTCCAAATGGTTACGGTCTAACCCACACATGTCTCAATCTTAAAAGAATGTCAATCCCACATAATTGTTCTTTTAATCAGCTATTTCATAACATATTAGAAATATGAGCATATGGAGACCGAAAGCAAGTTACAGAAATAAACTACCGTCGTCCAGCTAGAGTTATTAGTCGAAAACTTATACATGATACAGTACAAATACAAAATGATGTTGGTGTCTAACAAATGATTAACTGTTGGAAAAGTACTCAACTTCTTAACTCAAGTGCGCAACGTGAAGAAGATTCTGTTGGGTATCCAAGTGTGAGTCTAAGTCCCACATTGAATAAAAATGAGAAAGTTAAGCAATATATACGAAAGAAGACCAATAAACCTACTGCCTTAAGGTTTTGAGTTAAAGGTGATGTCATTCCCTTATGTATGTTTGGCCCATTTCTCCTTCTTGTGAGATCTCTCTGGTTATGCCCTCTTGGATTCTCCCAACAACCACAACAAGTGGTATCATAAATACAACAGATTCAACTACAAGAATTGAATTATTTGTCCAAACCAAAAATTTTCTTGGATTCTTCCAACAACCACAACAAGTGGTATCATAAATACAACATATTCAACTACAAGAATTGAATTATTTGTCCAAACCAAAAATTTACGCAACGCAACACACCTCAAGAATTAGTTCAACACTTAGAGGATAGTACCTACATCAACCATTTTGGCACACTTTTCTAAATTAGTAGTGCTTTCATTACTGCCATGTTTATGTTGCATATTAATTACAATGTTGATCAAGAATCCTAATTGTGTGTTCTCTGTTTAAATTGTCTTTGTCCTTAGGTGGTTTTAGTTTTTTGTAAGGGGTTATGTTCAAAATTATTGTTACTTTTAGTTGTAAACTGTTATAAGGCAGTCTTGTTCTTTGTAATAGGGTTAGAGCACCCCTAAAATGCTCTTATTAATTTATTTTTTCCTGTTAAAAAAAATCACATTTAACTAATATATAAATTACACTTTAATTAGCCATAAACAAATACTTCATTTTTGTTTAATTTCACATTTTGAAATTATAATTTACACACTTATTTTTTTAGTTAACCAAATGATATACTTATTCACTTATTTTCTTTATCATTACATATAAATTAACTTTTATTTCAAATTTTCCAACCTTTTAATTAATATTTATTTACATAAAATACCCAACAATTTTATTTCATTTTGTTATTACAAATACTTTTTTAACAAACATAAAATACAAAATTTAATTCTAATGCCAATATTATAATTTATTATGATTTTTTCATCCAATTTTAATTTTAATATAAAATACAGTTACAAAATTATTGTAATTTATTCTCATTATAATTAATTGCTTCAAAATAACTATAAATATTTTTTTTTCTCTTTGTATGTTTATTATCACAACTTTATTTCATATAAATTTAATAAAAATAAATAATTTTTCACTTACATATTTTTTTTATTTATCTTCTTCTCTCATAAAATTAAAAATAAATCATTCCAAATTTTAATTGTATTTTTAATCAATTTTTTACTGAAAGAAAAATACTTTTACCTATTTTTAAATCTACAAATTACACTACCTAAATTTTTATTTAACATTTCTAATTTCATTTTTCAATTTCATTTCAAATTTTTAATTTATCAATAACAATAAACATTCACAAAATTTTAATATTTTTTATTATCTTTAAATCAATTTATATTTAATTTTGGTTAGTTTAATTTTTTTCTCTCACAAATAATTTTAAATTTATTCTCACAATTTTTAATGAAATTTTTTAAAACATTATTTATATAGTTAAAATTTATTTTCTAGAAAATTAATTTGTCATAATGTACAATAAACCATTTACAATATTTTTATTTATTTTTATACCTTTTTATACAAAAATTATAAAATTTTCAATTTATTTTACTTTAAAATAATAAAAAAATTATAAAACTTAAAAAAAATAACTGTAAGAACTCATTTTACATATAATCAAATTTCTATTGCTACTAGAAAATCAAAGACTAAATTTTAATTGGGAATTCGACAGCAGCCAAATTTCCCACTTGAACACTAAATTTTAATTGGGAATTCGACAGCAGCCAAATTTCCCACTTGAACAGTAAACAATGCTAGATTGGGAAATAATGTTGGAAATGTGTTATGTGAAAAAATAATATTGAGAAAAATATGACTCTGGTCAAAATTTTAAAAAAGTATCTTTATAGGTATAACTACTATTCCTACACCCATTTGCTTGTATTTATTTTTACTTGAATGTTAGAATGTTCTTATAAGTACTCTTACTCAATACGAACTTAAAGAGAACAATCTCAATATTTAAAGGGATTGCTTTCGCTTTAACCTACTTATTCCTCTCATTCAAATATTCCTATAAGAAAGGGAACAAGTTATTATGTACCAAAATTAACAACACATATCATAATAAAATAAAATAAAAGCAGATCTGAAATAAAGGATTTATAGTTAGCATGATAAAGGAATTAAAAGTTATTTATGTTAACAAATATGTATTTGAACTTATATACATAAAATTTATTTATGTTCGGATATTACTCAATACAACAATAAATAAATAAAACTCTCCTACTTTTCTTGGATTCTTAATAAAATCTTGTCTACTTTCACAAAAATACTTCAACAACACGAAAGAATAATATGAAAGCTTGAACGAATTTACGTGAAAGCGATTCATGAATTTTGAACTAAGTGAAATAAAAGAAAATATTGAACTAATTATTGTCGAGGAACTGAGAAATAAAGTAATTATAAAGTACTGCTACAAATGCGATGGCGAATATATTCAGGATATAAAGAAGAACACATTATAAAGAAAAAAAGATGCTGCCTGTGCGGAATTTAATGCTAAAAAGCAATCTCAAAATTATAAATTGATTTTTTCACTTACAAGATTTTGGCTCTTACAACCCATTATAAAAATAATATCTTCCTGTACATTTTACTTATGATTGAATACATTTAAATTAAATTACAAATAACGTTTCTCACCTGTTGTTTGCTTGATGAAAAAATTATGTTGATGGAAAATAGAAATAACACTAGGTAAAGAACTTAAACTATTAACATGAGAAAAAGTTGACAAATTAATGATATGTCAAATTCTCTATTTGAATTAATATTTATTCTCTATATAATGAGTATTAAAAATAATTAAGTATTAAATAAATATTCTATAAAAAGTAATAACAATATGTATTTATAAACTCTTGATACTCTATAATAAGAATAAATAACAAAAAATATATTTTATTGCTTTTTGATTTATAAGTCCAATATTCAACCATTGTTAATTATGAGTAACTAATTAATTATATTATATTTAGTTGTAATATACCCAAGAGCCAACATATTCATTAATCTAAACGTTAGAGATATGTAGATCCATAATGTAAAGCGCTAATTTAATACTTTTATTATATAAGATGTAGATGTTGTATGTTGAAATATTTTTTTCAAATATGTTGTAGTACACTACTTCTCAAAAGATAAAATATTATAATAATTTTAAATAAGAGTACAAGTGAAAATAAATTTATAAATAACGTCAATAACTTTAGAATAAAAAAAGTTAAAAATTATTAATAATTTTGGACCTTTACTAGTTGTCCATCTCTCCCTAAGTCTTGTTTATTTTTTTTTTTCTATGCTAAGATTTACTTTTGAAACTGAAATGGATGTATGGCATTTCAATTTAATTACAATAACCCTCATCTAATTGATACTTACGTATAATTAATAATTAAGGGTATGTAAATTAGAAAGGGAAAAGGAGTTCTATTCTTTATAAATATTAGAGTTGTATTCAAGTTTTATATTACACATAGAATGCATTATGAACTTCAATGGATGCATGAATTATTTTTAAAGTTGGACAAGTAATTAGAATATCATATTTGTTTGATAGTGAGTATCACAATCTATTTCGTGTCTTATTTTTATGTCCCCACTCTCCTTCGAGAGTCTTCAATCAGTATTGTTTACGTAACCTCTAACAATATTGTAACTTTTGTTTCTTTTCTATTATGGTATGACTCTATTGCGTTGCAAGTTTCGTTTTAAACCATCTTAACATCGACACGTAAATGTTCATGATATTTAAGTTCAAATCATGAAATATTATTCATTTGTTCTGCTTAAAACAAATTACAAATAGTTAAGTTATGCCTTACCAAAGTAATCAATTTGCTAAACAGAAAAATATGAATTGTACTTTAAAGACAAACCAAACCAATCATAAGCTTATTACAGACTTCAATTTATTGTGCATCCATGGCCTTCTCTACACATAGGATAGAAACAAACCACATCTTTATTGCAACTTAAACCACTATAAGGAATTACTTAAAGTAACTTATTCAAACTCCAAAACCAATGCTTTTGAATCTACTAATTAGGCACCTTAATATACCCCACATGTGAGGAATTGGTCACTCTGGTGAGGGTTTGCAAATCATAAGCTATCCAGCACCTGGAGTTGTCCCTGTGGTAGAAATAACCCACACACTTGCAATCCTTAGTGCATTTGATTCCACAGTTAGTCTCACTAACTCTGTCCCCTGTAGTGTACTTGCTCATGTAATGTTCAACTGCTTCAAGTTTGTAGTAGTGAAACTCATTGGCCTTGCATGATGTCACAGTCTTGGAAGTGCAATTGTTGCTCCATCCAAATAGTCCATTTTCCAATGGACAAGCCACGCATTGGTTGTCATCACATAGCCCAAATTTCCCACATCTCTCAGGCAATTGGCACTCACTCTCATCAGAATCTCTGTCAAAGAGAGTGTAGGTCACTTGCCACACACCATCACGCACATCAAGGAAGTAAGTGTGGAATTTTATGTTACCATCAATTCCAAGCCTAAGGTATGTTATGGTGCTGTTGTTCACTGGCCTGCCAATGATTCTATTGCCACTGGTGGAAGAGTTGGCCACGAAGTAATCAAATCCAATTTCAAAACTTTCTGAATCAGAAGTGACGGTGACATTTTCCAAGGAGCCTTGTTGAATGGAGAACCAATCAGATGAAAACCAATACAGAATTGGCCTGGGGGAATTCTTGCTCTTGTAGTACAAGGCCAACCCTTTAGGCTCCAAAATCAAACTATAAGGTCCATCTACATTCTCCTTCTCTGAAAGCCTACTCACCAACTTGGATGGCCCTTTTGCTCTAAGATACTGATCAACCAAAAGGGTATCAGTAGGGTGGTCAAAACTCTGCCAAACAAACTTTCCCTGTGCATCAAGGAGGACCATGTTACCATTTGGAAGCAACCTGAAGGCCACAACACCCTTGTTGGAAGTGTTGGTTTGCCAAGCGATTCTACCATCAGCATCAGCCAACACAAGGTTTCCATCAGTTCCAAGTGAAAAAGTGGCATTTTCTCCAACTGGGTTGCCTCTATTGGCCTCCCACACCCATCTAAATAGTTGCTCCGAGCGTTGGAGTCCAACACGCAAAGCTAGAGTGAAGGCATTTGGGGTGGTGTTGTAGAAACCAACTTGGAAAGGAGAGTTGAAGATGCTTATCATTCGGTAATCAGCACCGTACTCAACAATGAAGGGTCCAAGTTCACCTGAGTTCTCAAATTTGAAGGTCTCATTCTGCGGCACAATTGCATGCACAATGATGGTGAAGGATGAGAAGAACAATAAGGCTAGAAGAAAAGATGTTTTGGGTAGAGAAAGAGAAGCCATTGTTGTTGATGATATATTGTTATACCTTAGTGACCTCTTCTATATATAGTAAGAATTCAGAACTTATTGCTACATGCATTAGCCATCTTTGGTCAAGGTTTTCAACTCAAATATCACGAAGAATGATCTAGAGTTGGATCGAGATCAAATTCGTACTAATTGTGAAGGACTTGGTGGGTCCATCTTTGTACTACTATCTTTCATTTTCTAAGATTTGTGGTGACAAAAAAGTCACCGATCATGAACTTCCGTGTCCTATAGTTCAAATATGTGACTATTTTATGAAAATGATTTTTTGGTACCTAATTGATTAGAACGCGGAACCATCTTTTTGTGTCTTTGGATAAGATCCTTAGACAAACATCTATTAAAATAAGATTGCTTTTACAAGACACCAAGCAAATGTATTGCATTATTTAAGATATAATGGTTTCTGTCTTATTAAATTTTGAGATATTAACTTTTTATACATTAAGTGATAAGATTGGTCTTAATATAGAAAGCATAAAATTTGAGTAAATTGTAATTACAATGTACTGTGTGGTAAATAAAAATAAAACTAATTTCGTAATCATTTATTAAAATTAGGTTCAAGTTTTATTATGAACTGTCAAATGATGTTTGGTTTAAATTTAATATATATGAGCTGGTGAACAAGTCAACGCGATTTAACATGGTCAAAGCTTTGAGCTGCCAGTTGTTTTGTCTTCAAGGATTGCCTTTTCTTGACACAATCATATTTGGCCTAACGGATTGCATCTTATCTTAATTTCATTTTCAATGCTTGTAAATAGAATTACGTGTGATTTTTCATTTTAAATTAAATGTTTAATTTAATTAATCTAATTTGTGATTATATTTAGTAATTGACAATTTACTTAAGAAAAAAAAAATGTCTCTTCAAAAGATTTTAGTGGAGGACAGGCTGCTATGTGAGGCTTTGCTGTGTCGGCGGGTTAACTCAAAACGAAACCAATGACCCAACAATGTTGCCTCTTTTGACTTGCAATTCTTTCAACTCATTTTAGAACATGTTTTAAAAATTTAAAATTATAACTAGTTTCTCTATTTATATTTAAATTATTGTAAAATTTTATTTCAATATAATTTTGACCATTATTTTTATTCATGATAACATTTTTTTTAAGAATTACTTATTATAGATAATAATTGTTTTTCTATCTTATCACTACTACAATTTTTTGTTTCTATCAAAATATTTATAACGGGAACTGCTTCCTTTCTTTACTTTTTTTTTTCTCTCTTTCATTAAAACTAGTTACATGTTTGATATTTTTCTATTTTCTAGTAGATATAGCTAACGATATAGTGAAATAAAACATGTATAAATCATCTAATAATAATATAGTGTGATATATAATAAATTTGTTAATTTTATCATAATTTATTAAAAAAATTATTTAAGATCGTGTTTAGTTGATTGATAATATAAAAAACTTACTGCATAAAATTATTTTTAAAGGAATTAAATATTTTTAAAGTAAGAATATCGAAACTAAAAGTTTGTAATTCTCTTGTTCTGATTTTTTAAAAGTTTAATTTATTTTAGATTTATCACATATTATAATGGTACGATTTTAGTCTTCAATTAGTGACTGTTTCAAGTATTACAATTAAGTAGTTTTAATTTATTCATCCTTTTTTTAAATATTTAACTTATTTTTATAACGTCACACTGAATCGGGGTGACTCAAGGCCCAAGCAAGTAAAGCAACCACTTTAGGCTTTAAGGTTTCAAAGGCCTAAAAAAAAATTTAATATGCTTTAGGGTTCAAAGCCACAAAGGTCCCAAAAAAATTTAATATGCGTTAGGCCTCAAGACCTCAAAAATATTTAATACTCACATATTATTATAAAATAAAAAATATTTAATTTTAAAATTATACTAACAATTTTAATTAAAAATTTAAATATTTTATCTGACTTTAAGTTTATATTAGTGCTATAAATATATTATTTAATGACTTTAAATTTACATTGGTACTATAAATACTATTTAATGAATAATATTCTTGAAACTTTCTTATAATAAATTAATAATATTAAAAAAAATTGAAGAGTCAAGAAAAAAGTTCTTTGTATCAAAACTTTCTAATTTATCTCTAAGAAAATTTGAACAGTCAAGGAATTTCCCATATCAAAACTTTCTAATTTATCTCTTTCCTATATTCTAACCCATTGATATCATCTCTCTTGATATGTCCTATCATTGATATCCTATCATTGTCTGACTCTTCTTCCACTTCTCTCGTCATCGCCTTTCTTCTTATGTCTCTTTTGTTCCTTTCATAATATTATTTTAACTTGTTTTCAATTTAAAATTTCTTTCATTTCATATTTCATCATTCTATACTATGACATTTATGCGCGTGTCTTTACTTGGAGACTTTGAGCAATAGATTGATTGATTGAGGAAGAGTTTGTGTTCACTTTGGCTCTTTTGAGGACATCAATATTAGGTAAACATAATATGAGATTGATCAATTGAACCTAATTTTTTTTTATTTGTCATTATTGTTTAATTAATCTTAAAATAATTTGTGTAGATTTAAGGAAGAGAATTTAGAAGTTATAAATTATATTTAAAGACATACCAAAAGACATGATCGAAAGATAAATATAATAATATAATAGGAGACCTGAGACTCTACGATCAAGATTAATTATTGTCTTGACAAACATGATTTATCTTTTTAACTTAGACTTATTTTATATATTTATAAGTTATGTTCAGTGTGATATATATTATTTGTAGTTAAGTCGGGTAGTAAAAATTTACAATCAAAAGATATGTGTATTAATATGGTCATTGAACAATTAAAAGGTCTTCTTTCACTTTTTGAAACATATAGAGAAAATGGATTTGAAAATGCATTTATTTGAAATTGCTTTTGAAATGGATGTAGAGCCTAAGTCAGAAAAAAAAAAATATTGAGAATGAAGTTATTAAATCACCTCAAGAGTCATTTAGAATTGATTATTTTTATTTTTTTTATATTGTATATAGATAAAGCACTTGCCAAACTCCAAAATAGATTTGAACAATTTAAAATATATGAAGATATTTTTGGTTTTTTGGTTTTTTATTTAGTATTAAAAATTTAAAATTATTGGGTTGTGTACTTTTGAAAGAAAAATGCTTAAACCTTGAAAAAGTATTTGAAACATGATAATTTATTGGATCTTGATGGCTTAGATTTATTTTCAGAATTAAATATCTTAAAAGAAATTATAGGATTGGAAAATGATAAACCAATTGACATTCTTAATTATATAAAAAGAATAAATTTTTTTCCAAATACATATATAACATATAGAATAATGTAATAATTTCAGTATCAATTGCTTCAACTGAAAAGAGTTTTTCAGAACTTAAACTAATAAAATCTTATTTAAGATCAACAATGTCAACAAAGATTAAATGGATTAGCTTTATTGTCTATTGAAAAAAAAAATTTAAATTAAATTAATTATGATAATTTAATAGATAATTTTATATCACAAAAAGCTCAAAAAATAAATTTTAAATAAAAATATCATAATTATAATTATTTTATTAATTTAAAAAAGACTTTATTTTTTTATTCGCTTTAGACCTTCTAAAGCCTTGAATCGCCAATGCACTAAATTATAATGTTAGTAACTCGAATATTGGTGTGTTTCTTTACATAATTTTCACTTAGTTATACGTTTGGTTCTTTAGAATTACAATAATTATTGTTAAATCATATATTTGTTAAACTTCATGTTAAATTTTATATTATTATTATTATTATTATCAAGTTTTGTATCAGTAAAATTTGTTATAAAAACTAATAATTATGTTATAATATTAAAATCGTAAGATTATGATATTAAGCGACAATATTTAGGTAATTGAAACTTGAGAAGTTTAAAAAAAATTATATATTTGTGTGAGATAAAATGTAAATAATTTTTTAAAAATGAATCTATTATAAAATATCTAAATAATGGAAAAAAAAATTTATAATATCCATTTTCATTCCATGTTTTCTATAAATTTCCAATCTATTTCATTTCATTTTTCATTATTAATTTAAACATAACACAACATTCGAGTGATGTGACTTTAAAAATATTTAATTTTCATTCACTATTAATATAACTTTATACATCAGGCTTCTTATCTACAAACTGTATATATTCAGACAAAAACTTTGATTTTAGTATAAAGGACAAGTATTTAGTATTTTTTTTTTAAATAAGTTCTCTTTATGTTTTTTTCCAAAGCAAATGAAAAACACAATAATGCAACTACCTATGATGAAGATGTTATTTTAATACATTGATAAATAGATAATAATAAATTATATAAATGAATTTATTATTTTATTACTATGTTTACATGTCATTTTAATTCCGCAAGAAACACGACAGTTACTAGTTAAATGAAAAAAAGAGTAAATTAAACCCTAAACATAACGATGTTTTTGAGCTACACAGAGAATTGGGCTATCATGGGTCATAGTCATTGGGCCATGAGAAAAAATCAAGACCAATTATGAAGTGCTTCTTGCTCCACCTCTATTTCCGGCACTTCCATATATTTTTTAAATGATAATTTTGTATTTATGTAAAAAAAATAATTCTCATCCCTCATCCTCCATCCTTTACTCGTCGGCGGTAAGTGAAAAGAAGTTAGTTATGTTAATCAGTGTAAAATCATAATAAATAACAGAAATTTTTATTGCACACAATAAACTTCATCCTGCATTCAATAAAAAATATACTAGAAACTTATTTTATTGTATAATCAAATCTACATAATTTATTTTTAAATTATTATATTTTAATTTGTAGTTAAAGAACATATCAGTTTTAAATCATAATATTACTAACGTGTACATAAGCAATATATATATATATATATATATATATATATATATATATATATATATATATATAATATTTAAAAATATGTTTATTACAATCAAATAAATAAACATAAAAAAGGTAAATTAATATGTATTAATTTGAAATCAAATAATCAGCTACAGATTTATAGATATATGACGTAAAATTTATCATTTCGGAACTTGTCCTCATTGTTAAAGAGTAATTTTTATATTACATCTCATTATTTAGATAACGAATTATAATTTAACATATTTTGGTAGACTTATAAGATTACATCTTAATATTTTTCAAAATACTTACATATGTCAGATTAGATAATTAAATCAAATTCTATTGACACATCAACAATAATGTATAACGGAATGTAATAAAAGTTACGTACTTTACCCAATATCTTATTTAATCTCTCAAGATATTTTACATAATTTAAAATGTTAATAAAGTTTATATATCTTCCTTCATTAATGAATTCATTAACTAATACTAAAATCACAACAAAAATAATCTAATGAAAGTATGGCTTTCTTTTCATTTTGGTGTAGTTTTCAATTTTAATTTTCAAAATAGATAAAAAAATTTATTTACTAAAATGGGCAAATTTTGTTAGCTAGATAGGCATAATTTCAAACTGGTCAAAATAAAAGTGACATGCTGACGATTTCAATTAATGACATTAATTAAAATTGTTTCTCTCTCTTCAATTATTTTTTAATTATTTGATATTATGATCTTTAAGTTTAACAATTAACAAAATAAATAATAATAAAAATAATAATTATTATTATATAATAATAATTAACAAAACTATAACATGAATATTACGAGATACAAATTTATTTTAAATTAAAATAAAATAGCATAATGATAATAATAAGAATAATTTTAATTAAATTCATATGAATTTAATTTAAATAATAATAATAAGAATAATTTCATACAAATTTAATTTAAAAATAATAATTATTATTGAATTCACTTATTATTAATTATTATTATTATTATGTTATTTTATTTTAATTTAAAAATAATAATAATTATTATTAAATTCATATGAATTATTCTTATTATTATTATCATTATGTTATTTTGTTTTAATTTAAAATAAATTTGTATGTCTTAATTTTTTTATTACAGTTTTGTTAATTACTATTATTAATTTTTCTGTTAATTGTTAAAGTAATAAACATAGTGCTAAATAATTAAAAAATTATTTGTTAATTATTATTATATAATGATTATTTTTTTTATTAATTGTTAAACCTAACAATCATAATATCAAATAATTAAAAAATGATTGCAAAGAGAGAAATGATTTTAATTAATATAATTAATTGAAATCGTCATCATATCACTTTTATTTTGACCAGTTTAAAATTATGCTATAACTAACAAAATTTATCCATTTTAGTAAATAAATTTCTTTTACCCATTTTAGAAATTAAAATTAGAAAGTACACCAAAATAGAAAAAAATCCGTATCACTCTCTAAATATTTGTCTTTTCTCATACAATCATTATCATTAACATAGAAGTCTCTTTCTTAATAAATACTTCTACAGCATAAACCATCAAACACCATATAAAATATTACTATAAATTATTTATCATATTAGCTTTCAATTAAAATAAATAATAACAATAATAATAATATGATAATAATAATAATAACAATACTAATAGCAATAGTAATAAATATAATAATGTAATAACAATAAGAAAAAGAAAAAGTAATAATAATAATAATAAAAATAAGATAAATAATAAGAATAATAATAATTATAATATAACAAAAAAACTTTTGATCCTGGAAGATATTATTAACAAAAAAAGTAATATTAATATTAAAATAATATTCATACACAATTTTTCTAGGTTAAATTTTAGCCATCGAAATTTTATCGATAATTTTAATTTATTGAAAGAATTTTGACATTAGCTGTAGATTTTCACCGTCAATAAATATGATTTTTGTTGTTATAAATTCAAACAATAAAACATTATTTTAATAATAGAATACATTCAATTGGAACAAATTATAAAGAAATGGTTTTAATCCATGCCTCACCAGGTCAAACAATTTGTTAATGAAACTGAAAGAGAATAACATGAACTGTACTTTAAGCTAAACAATTCATAAATTTATGACAAACTTTTTAACACTATTATTCTCCTCTACATGAGGACACAAACAAAGTTAACAAACCATAACTTCAATGCAAGCCAAAACCTTATTAGGAAAAGTATAGAAACTACAATATGAAGGCTTTTGTATTTACTTATTAGGCACCTTAATAAATCCCACTTGTTTGGAATTGGCCACTCTAGTAAGGGTTTGTAGATCATAAGCTATCCAACACCTAGACTTCTCCCTGTGGTAGAAATAGCCAACACACTTGCAATCCTTGGTGCATTTGTTTCCACAAGTACTTTCACTCACTTTATCTCCCTCACTGTATTTGCTCATGTAATGTCTAACTCCTTCAACTTTGTAGTAGTGGAAATCACTTGCCTTGCAAGATGTCACAGGCTTGGCAGTGCAATTGTTGCTCCATCCAAGTAGTCCATTCTCCAATGGACAAGCCACACATTGCTCATTCTGACATAGCCCAAGATTCCCACACTTCTCAGGCCATTGGCACTCACTCTCATCATGAGAATCTCTGTCAAAGAGAGTGTAGGTCACTTCCCAAACACCAGAACGCACATTCAGGAAGTAAGTGTGCAGCCTAATATTGCCATCAATTCCAAGCCTAAGGTATGTCAAAGTGCTATTGTTCACTGGCATTCCCATGACTCCAACCGGGATGTTGTTCAATGGCTGCGCCATGGTTCTGTAGTTACTGGTGGAAGAACTAAGCGCATAGGTGAATTCAATTTCAAAAGTGTCTGGATAAGATACAAGCGTGATGTTTTTCACTGAATCTTGTTGAGTGAATAACCTATACCAATAAAGAACTGGTTTAGGAGAATTCTTGCTCTTGTAGTACAAAGCCAACCTTTTAGGCTCCAAAACCAAACTATAAGGACCATCTACATTGTCCCTCTCTGAGAGCCTACTAACCAACTTGGATGGCCCTTTTGCTCTAAGATATTGGTCAATCAAAAGGGTATCTGTAGGGTAGTCAAAACTTTGCCAAACAAACTTTCCCTGTGCATCAAGGAGGACCATGTTACCATTTGGAAGCAACCTGACGGTCACAACACCCTTATTGGCAGTGTTGGTTTGCCAAGCGATTCGACCATCAGCTTCAGCCAGCACAAGGTTGCCATCAGTGCCAAGCGAAAAAGTGGCGTTCTCTCCAACTGGGTTGCCTCTATTGGCCTCCCACACCCAACGGAAAAGCTGCTCTGAGCGTCGAAGTCCCATGCGCAAAGCTAGAGTGAAGGCATCTGGGGTGGTGTTGTAGAATGCAACTTGGAAAGGAGATGTGAAAATGTTTTGCATCCGGTAACTGGCATCATACTCCGTAATGTAGGGTCCAAATTCACCTGAGTTTACGAATTTGAAGGTCTCATTTTGAGGCATAATAGCGTGAATGATGGTGAAGGACAAGAAGAAGAAGAAGAAGGTGGGAAGGGAAGTTTTGAATTGAGGCACAGAAGCCATTGTTGTGTTTGATGGATATGTTTAGCCTGTGCTATATATAGAGTTTAGAAGTTACAAGATAATGTTGTATGGTCAACTTTATCTTCATTAATATCAGTTCTTCACATTTTGGAATTGGTGTTCTTAATTTAATATTTTTGTACAACGTTAAACTGATTTATTTTATATTTTAAAATATTTTTAAAGAACACTTTTGGTACACTTGCAAGTTGCAACACGAATGGATGGACAATGAATTTGGAGGTCCCCCCAATGATTAGGATAAACTTCCAACACAAGTGGCTTTGCATAAATATGAGTGGAAATTTTGAGATGCATGACGTCACACGTAAGGTGTCGGGGGAATAAAATAATAGAAATAATATTCGCATACAAATATCTCAAGATTTTCATCTTACATTTACTTTACTTGTTTAAAACATTATACCGATTTCTACGTTATTTTAATCTTTTTCGATGTTTTCAAATTACGATTTGTATCCTATTAAATAAACCACCATAAGTATAAAAAATAAAAAAATATTTATATAATTTCACGAAATTTGGACAACAATTATGTAACTAACTTAAAAAATAGTAAATCCAAATTGACTTGGAATCGCCTTAAATTAGTTAAGTCACTTCCAATGGAAAATCATTTTTTAATTTTATTTTAGGTAAATTATACTGAGTTATATAATTGATATTTTTTAAAATTTTAATGTAATATTGAGATGTTATAAAGTCAATGTTAATGAAAATTTTATTAAAATTTTAAAAATATTATTTATTCTTAATACTCATATTTTTATATAGGACTTAAAGTTTTAAATTTTATATCAAAAGTATATTCTGATTCGGACGCTTCACAATATCTAAATCTTAAAATTATAATGGTGCATGTCCTTAAATTTATTTTGAGACTGAAGTAAAAATCTCAATTCAAATCTACTTATGTATTAAAAGTTGAAGTGAGTTAGTCTCTGAAATTATGATATAATATCACGTATTGGACTATACATGCTATAAACTTAAATTTCATAACTCCATATATTTTTGACACAGTAAATCATTTTACAGTTTAATTTGTTTTAGCTTTTGTAAAATGTTAAATATTTAGTTTTTCATTTTTTATAACCATAATAATTTACACCGTTAAAAAAATTCAAGCGCACACAAAAGACTATTTTCTTCATAACATGATTAATTTCGCATCATTCAAATTTTAATATTGTATTATTTAACTAGAGGATGTAATTAGTCACTACTTCAACTAATTATGATTAATTGCCACTTGATAAACTAATTAGGATTAGTTATCACTTGAACTAATTAGGATTCGTAACCAATAGATATCACATTACTCTGCAATTTAATTTAATGAGATGGTTGACTAAGTCAGCAACAGTTAAGATGGTCAAAAATGTGAGATACGAGTTATTTGTGTTAAAAGTTTTAAGGCATAATCATATTTGACCTAACACATTATCATGCTACAAGTTTGTTTTTCGGCCTTGGCTTAATTTCATTTTTAATTTTTATAATTTACATTACGTGTGGTTTTAATTTTTAGTTTTCTGAAATAAGTACTTTCAAAAACTAAATAAAACAAATATTTTCGTCAATGTTGTCTCTGAAATCTTTAAACTTTTATTTTCTCTCTAGTTAATTGAACTTTTATAATAAATTCAAAACGTGGGATAGTTTTAAGTTTAAGTTTATAAATTGGGTAGAAATTTATTAAAATTTAAGATTTTATACTAACATGAGAATAGGATTTACGTCTTCGAAGATCTTTAATAAAAATTTTAAATATAAAATTTATTATTTATAAGATCTTAGAAGGAAAACTAAAGATCTCTACCATAAAAAAAGAGCTATTTTAGAATAGCTATTAATTTTTCCAAAATAATAAAAAATTATATTTTAATTTTTTTTATTAAAAAGTTAATCGAACAACTTATAAAAAGTTATTTAAAATCTTGAGGTGAAATCTACAGTAGAAAAAAAATTAGAAATTGTATATTGAGATGAGAAACTTATAAAAAATTAGTAGATCTAAAAATAAAATCTTACATTAAATATACTCTTATAATATAGAATAAATTTGAGATTATTAAATTTAAAATGATATTTAATATGTTATTGGTTGGATATAGATATAAATTTTTTAAAAGGTTATTTGATTTTATTTATAAATTTTTAAGTAAAAATTAAAAAAATAAGTATTCAAAGTTGTTTTCGTTACGTGTAATAATTTCATATCAAATAAAAATCGAGATTAAGAAATATTTAAATATATTTTCTTTAATCTTTCGAAATTCTTTAAAGATAAAATTACGATGAAATTTCAGCTTCTAATGAAAAAGTTTGAAAAATAAACATTAGTTTCTTTAATCTCAAATTCATAATCAATATGATAATTAATTTTAATAATATCATTTCAACATTTTGATTCGGAACATAAGTAAAAGAAATTACAAATAAATTAAATTTGGATAAGAAAATTAATTTATGTACTCCATATAAAATTCTAAATTGCAGAAAATATAAACAAACTTACATGAAATTTAGAGGTATGATTTTATTTTATTTTTGTATCATTCTATTTATAGAATCAGATATTAATTTTGTTTGTACCTATTATCATTCCAAAAGTTATTTCAAACAGTAAAAGTTCAATACAGAATTTTCTGATAAATATATAATCATTGGGGATGGATAAAAATTGAAGAAAGATACTTCTACATGATCACTTTGATTGAAAAATCCAAAAAGTTCAAAGTGAAAAGCATGATCCAACAAAAAATCTGTGTACATTTATGGGCATGTCCACCACCTTGAGTACTAGAGTCATCAAATAATAATAACAGAAGCAGTAACTAGCTGTCTTCTTTAATGTTGTTCGTATCCATTATCTTTATCCACATTCATTACTGTACCTCTCCCAGCTGCCATTTCTGACCTTCAATTATTATGCACTTCCACAAGATATTTTCTTTCCACTTTAAAGAAACCATTTAAAAAAAAGTATAATAATTAATATGGAAAAAGTTTAGTAGTAAATTTTGAAATTTAATCATAGTTAAATTATCAAATGTTCAATTAAGTTAAATTATTTGCACTTCTAATATAATTTTAACTAATTGTGAAATATTTAATGGACACATCATAGGGTCAAGCATATATTACTTAAATAAGAACTGAAAGTGTTTTCTAGTAAATATAATTAAAATAAAAGTTATTTATTTTTTATTCCTTACAAAATTAGTGAGTATAGTTATGATAAAAAAAGTTAGTTTTCAACCCTTAAACAATTGAAATTTCTTTTGTCTCTCATTAACAACTTATATGATTAACGAAAGGTTAAATATTTATTCTAAATAATACTCACTAGTGTCTTATTATAATAAACGTTATTTATTTACACTAAAATAATTTGGGGCCAAAAGTAACACTTTCATATTTTCAGAGAAATTAAAATTAAAAAAAAATACTTTATAGAGACCAAAATATTAATTTTATAAGGATTTGAATGGTTAGTTTTCAACTTTTGAGATACAAAATACAAAAACATGTTATAAGAATCAAAATTAAAACATTCATTTAAGTATTGTAGTAAATAAGTAGTATGTTATTGACTTTGAAAATAAAGAGAACTTTATAATGATTGAAATGTTATGCCCATTTAATATGGTTGGGGAGGGTTTTGGTTGTTGAGTGTGGCTATGGTTGCTTATTTTTTTTGGTTTAAACATGATCATGAGGGATAAATTACCAATATTTCTAAAATAGTTGGAAAATTGTTTCTTAAATGGCATTGTTAAAACAAACATAGACGTAAAATTTTGTTGGGAACTCTTATGTAATAAAGGGCTGAGCATAGATGTACTATAGTTTTGAGTTTTTTTTTTTTTTTATTCTCAGTACCAAGAGTTTCATTTACATAACCAATTTCAACATTTAATGAGACTTTTAATGGATAGATTTGTAGAAAGAACGAGATTGGTTATAGGATTCTAAGGGGTGAGTGAATTGGTGTTAAAAAGAATTTCTCAAACTAAAAAATGTACATCTAAAAATTTCTCTTGAATAAATTATACAGCAGTTTTTAAGAAAAAAATTTAATAATTTTAAGAAAAAAAATGTAAAGAATAACAAGAAAGAGATAAACGATAAAAGAAAAAAAAAACACTAAGAGCTTTTATACTGTTTTTATTTTATTTTAATCTACATTAAATTTTTATACAAAAACGTTATTTCAATTATTCCATTAATATTAAAAAAAAATTAAATACATATTTTACATTAAATATGCAACACATTCGACGATGAACACTTTTTTGAAAACTTATCAAAAAAATAACAACATATATATATATATATATATATATATATATATATATATATATATATATATATATATATATATATATATATATATATTACACAGCATAACTAGGATTAACACTTTTTTATTTTTTATTTTTCTTAATAGTACTCTTTATTTTTTATTCTTTAATTAATGTACGTACATTAATTATGATTATGATTATTTTTATTATTTATGATTTTGTGATAGTATTTTATTATAATAATTTACTAATTGTATTTTTGTATTTTTGTATTAAAAAATTGATATTTCAAGAAAAATTTGTAATAAATTATAAAAATGTTATTTGAATTAAAATTTGTATTTTTAATTTGTTAAAAATATATTTAAATAATTAATAGCAAAAATAAAATAAAATTATTGAAGTATTTTTGTAAATAAATACTAATTAAATGATTTAAAATTTTTAAATAAAATTTAATTTATTTATGAATTGCTTTTAAATGTTATGTTTATTACTTAAAAGTTGTTAATTATTGAAATTATGCAATACACATTTGAACATAAAGAGAAAAATGATAATCATATATTCACTAAATAGTTTAGTTAATAGTACACGAAATACTTGTGAAATGAAATATAAATTTTATGTTTATCAAAACTCAAATTTTATCTTTATCGAAAAAATCAATTACATCTCTATCAAAAATAAAATTTTACTTTATAAAAAATCAAATGATATATTTAATAAAATATTAAATTTTATCTCTATCAAAAACCAAATTCAATCTTTATCAAAAATCAAAATTAATCTTTATCAAAAATCAAAATTAATCTTTATCAAAAATCAAATTTTATCTTTATCAAAATTTTATTTGATTTTTGTCACTAATTATTTAGATATTTTTTTAACAAACTAAAAATACAAATTTTAATTCAAACAACATTTTTATAATTTATTATAATTTTTTCTTCTAATATCAATTTTAATATGAAAATACAATCACAAAATTATTATAATTTATTTTAATATAATTTATTATGCCAAATTTAAATTTATTATAAAATATAAAATAAACAATTTATCATTTTTCCTATTATAATTAATTAGTTAAAAAACCTATAAAATATTTCATTTTATTTTCTTTGTATTTTTTTAATTTGAATTTAATAAACTAATAACCACAAATTTTAATAACTATTAAAAAAAGAGTGTTATTACAAAAAATAAAAGAGTGCTATTTTAGGAATTAAAGAATAAAGAGTGTTCGTTATTGAGGGAATAAAAAAATAAAGAGTGTTATCGAGGGAAATAAAAAATAAAAAGGTACTAATCAAGTAAAAAAGTCACACAACTACACAAGACCTAGATGCTAAAAAAAATAAAAGTTAAGGAATGATATAACCCTTTATTATTGATTATGAAAGAAATCACAAATATTAATAAATTTTTAAAACCAGTTAGCCCAAATGATCGTCTAGTCTTGAGTCGGTTCCAACTGTTTCTAAATTCCTACTATTGGTCTCTTGCATTTGGATATGTTTTCGGTCTCGGGAAGGGTCCTTAAATACTCTGATGCTCAAGTTAGTATGATCTGAGTATTAGAGGGTGAATAAGATCAGAGTAATAATACCTTATATCTTGAAATCACCACCTTCTTATTTATAAGTTTTTAGATGTGCTTTTGGACGATTGGGCTAGTGCCCTAATCGGTTAAGAGCCTCTTTTGTGTTTTGTCTTACGTGTCCATGATAATCGTCATGTGTCTATTTGTCAATCCCACATGTTTAAAATGAATCATAAGTGTTGACCGAGATATTGAGGTTGCGGTCAATTTATGGATTCATCTTTTGTCAAGGATAACTAGATTGTTCTCAGTAGACTTATGATATTACAACATCTTAATTATGACTGAGATATTATGGGTAGGCTAGAAATTGATTAAATTTGTTAAGTCACTATTAACTATTAATTGATTTTAATTATTAATATTTTATTATCATTATTAGAAATTATGATAATGTGTACTTGTTAAAAAAAATATAATGCCTTATTTAGTACCTTATTTAATAAGTAAATCATATTTAAAATTTTAAATATATATTAATTAAAATAAAAGATCTATTACATTTAAAATTACAAAAATTAAAATATCCAACAACTTCAAACATACATATATTAAATAAAAATTAATTCTATTTCAGAATATTTTAAAAGTAACAATAAATAGTCCTTGTTTTAATTATATTCAAGGATTTTGATTCTGTAAAATAAATAAAATAAATCATTAATATTCTACACTTGGATAAAAAATAATAAATACATAATAACACAAATTGCATTGCTTATATAGCGAAAATTGTGTTTTCTATTAACTGTGTGTCTTTTCTATTAACAGATTAAGCCAAGTCATTCTTATAAGAAGGAAATATGATGTTAGGAACACAATTGTACAATGACAAGAATGTATTGAAAATAGAATAAAAAAACATGTAGAAATTGCATCTACTAGCAAGAATTAAGAAAACAGAAATTGAAGATCAAGTAAACCATAAATTAAAATGAATTAGAAACAAAACCTGTATTAACTAAAAAAAACAGAAACAAAAAATAGTAATTGAAAGCTGAAATTGAAAACAAAAACTAGAAAATAGAAATTGAACTAACAAGTAAACTATTCTAACTACTAGAACAAACATAATCTTGAAAGTAAAATTGAAATGGAATAATTGATTAGAATCATGATAAATGAAATGATAGCGAGAAATTAGAATGTGTGAAAATATCTTAAAAGTTTGTTAATATTGTTGTCATATTTTCTTAGAATTTATTTCACTAATTTTAATTAAGATTATGATCAGTATAAATCTAGGTCTTAAGAACACACATTGCAATACATTTCATTATTCCAGATGGTTCAGGCCTTTGCTTTCAGTTCAGTCTTATTGTCACCAATTCATCCTAGTTTCACCATTATACATATCTTAGTTAGTACTTTTCTAAGTTATCAACAGTTTGTAGTTTACCATGTTAAATCTTGGAGAAAATAATTTTCCTTATGAGAAATTAATTTTTTCCTATACAAATGTTTTCCTTTTCAATTTCTATTTCTTGTGAAAAAATTGACTTTTATAAAACAATGAAAAAAGCAAAACATAAAATATAAATTTATTCAAGCTAAGCATGTCCTGAATGCATTACATCATTATACAGAAAGTAAAAGAGTCTAAATAACACACCATGCAAGGCCCATAGTATTGTATCTTATATTAATCTACAAAATTAAAGATTTAAGTAAATTTAGTTTCGTGCATAATGAGAAATGAAAGCTGAACACAAATGTTTATATATGATACTAGGTTCTATAAGTATAGAAAAGCAATTAAAAATAGTGTTACATAGCTCTTATGAATATAGAGACCACATTAATCATATAGGCATGATCAAGTTGGTTTGATTAACAGACAAAACTTTCATCACCTTCAAATACTATAATCTAATCACATTATGCTAAAATATAAACATAATTAGAGAAAAAAAATTACATGTCTATTTTAGTTTTGCTACTTGCAACTGAGATGTCGAAAACCATAAAATTGAAAATCTTTATAAGAAGTATAAAATATTCAGACAAGTAGAAACACAAGTGAAATGTCCATATTTACATATCATTTTTTTATGTTCATAACCAACAATGTTGTTCCATGATATCTTACACAAACAAACTAGTGGTCACCCCACTCCACTCTTAACATGCACTCAATAAATGCAAATAAAAAATTCTACAAAAGCAAATGATAACTTAACACATTGAAAAGCAATTAAAGCAGACAACATACTTGATTTGATTAATTACATAAAATAAAATGCCACAACGAATTATAGATTTGGAACGAAAGATGCCCTAAACATCAGTGTGAATAAGTCCAAGATCAAAACCACAGAAATTGAAGTGGTGAATGAGCCAAACAACGATAACGTAAATGGTCAAAATAGTGAAACCCTTTTAATGGGAGCGAAACCTTTGAAGGCGTGAATAAGTGGACGATGAACAAAGAAAAAAAAGAAGAACAAAAAATAGCTTACCAATTTGGAGTAAAGTAGAAACTCTTGAAACGAAACTTTTGTAGAGTATGAAGAATGGAGGAAGAAGAAAGAATGAATACAAAAAATCAACGGGAAGAGTGAAAGTATTCAACACGAAGAGTTTTGGATTTTAAAATTTAGTGGATGTTTTAATTTTAAGTTTTAAAAGTTTTGTGAAGATGAATCATACTAAGTAAATGCGTCTAAAACTTTATTTTATATTAAAAACTTAATTAACATAATAATATATAATTATATTTATTAATTTAATTTGATAAATTAAAATTTAAAGTATAATTATATATAATTTTTTTAACATTAAAATAATACATAATTTAATATAATGGAAAGAAGGTAGAAGTCGTACTGATAATTTAGTAAACTCTCTCTAGCTATTAGTATCATTAAAATTTATGTAGAAAAGTACTCATTAAAATTTATCAGAATCTAGAAGATACATGTTCCTCCAACAAATATATGCTCCAACAAATATATGCTACAATGTTTATGGTAGATATATTCAATTGAAAGGTATCTTCATATATCTATGATCATGTAAGATAATGCCAGTTTAGAAGGATATATTGCTCGAGCTATATTTCATAAGAGTGTATACATTTTTGTTTAAGACATTTGGATTTGGATGGAGTTGAAAGAAAATTTAATAGATATGGATGAAATTATGAAGGTGATCTATAATAATTAAATAAATTCAAGTTTAAATTTTTTCTACAAGATAAAACAAGAAATTATGTTTTCTAAATTTGTGAGATAATCTCACATTTTATTGAGTAAGTAATTTTATTAAATTACATATTTATATTATAGTGGTTATATATAATTTATTATAATTGTTTATTTTATGATAAGGATGTAAAAATAAGAATAGGAGAAAGCAAATTCATAACTAGGAGAAAGCAAATTCATAACATGTGGAATGAAGACATCAAAATGAATTTTTTCAATAGTTTAAAATATGTATAAGAATTATTTAATTTTATTTAACTATTATTATATAGCTTAAGCACATTTATCTTATTACTTTTTAATAGGTTACACTTTTGAAAAGTGAAGGCAAAAAAGAATAAATGAATCATTCTTCTACTTAGTTATCGGATTCACGTGCTTTTGTCAATTTCAATACATAAGTAAATGATTGGAGATTTAACGTAAAGGATATTATAGAATTAAGTTATTTTGGTAAATGTCATTGGTGTGATAGGTATTCTAAGGTGAGAGGATAAAAAAGATAAATATGAATTTATTCTTATTAATAATAACTATAAAATTAAGGACTAATTAACCATATGTCTTAGTTAATCAAACTCTAAAAGTGTATTATATTAAAAACATCATTAATTAGTAATATTGAAAACAAAACTTCCACTACAAGAAAAATCAAACATCTAATAATAATAATAATAATAATATATTATTTTTCTTCTTATTATTAATATTACAATAATAATAATAATTACTATAATAATAATAATAATAATAATAATAATTATTATTATTATTATTCTTATTATTACCATTATTATTTTTCTTCTTATTATAATTATTATTGTTATTGTTATTGTTATTATTATCATTATTACTAATTTTTATTATAATAATTATTATTATTATAATTTATTGACAGATTTTATGATAAATAATTTGACGGTTAATGATTTGACGATTAATTTATCTTCGGTAAATTGACTATCAAATAAATTTAATTAACAACGGATCAAATTCGTTGATAAATTACCGTCAATTTATCTGTCACTAAAATTCATCGATGATGACAGACGGATATAGATCCCTTAGTAATTTTTTGTCTATAATTCCTATTTTTCTTGTAGTGTTCGTGGTTGGTATGATATGTCAGAGAAAGTTACAAATGAAATATATCAAGAAAATAAACACTCAGACTCAATTTCATTTTGTCATACAACAATTATATGTTTTTATTGGATAAAAATGACTTAGTTCTCACTACGACATATTGATGGAGGAAGGAAGTGATGAAATAAATATTGATTTAAAAGAGAATGAAGAGAAAGATGTTATTGATGAAGATGATAATGATAATAGTTAATTATTATTTTATATCATTTTGTAAAAAAAAAGTTTTATTATTGGTTATGTTTATTCTTTTTAATAATAATAAACATATCATATATCTATGTGTTTCCATTTATCTATTTATAATAAAGAAAGAGATTAACTGTTACATGTAACATTAATTATTACATGCATATCACCATGAAATCATGAATTTTGAATTGTGCCACTCTTAAAAGAAAAAATGTATTATGACTGTAAGTTATAATTTTTTATGTAATGATAAATAGTGAATCTAACAATTGATAATTCAATTAAAGATATTCTCAAATATTCTGTTAAAATTATCTCTGATGAAAACATATTTAAATTGATTAAATTCAGTACAACAAAAAACTTATTTTATTATATTGTTATTTCAAAATTTTTAACATGAATATGTTTTGTCACGTAAAGTTTTAAAACAAATCAACACAGCACTTGCTTTTTTTTTTCTTTGAAAAATAACACAGTAACAATTTGTTTGTTATGTTAATTTTTTAACAAAATGAAAAGGAAAAATTAGTATTTTTTATAAAAAACCTAACACTTTGGAAACTGTTTTCAGTTGTGTTGATGAAACATCCAGAGATATTTTTCTAACATGTAAATTGAAAAGTTGGAGATTTAAATAGCAATTGTAGGTGCTAATAACAATGCCCCCAAAGTGTCTCTTGGACACATGTGGCCCAATGGCTAAAATATACGTTAGCCCAAAACATCTGTTCCATTATTTCACAATAGCAAAAATAATTAGAGAAAAGAATAAGAAGGCAATTACTTTCTACGACCCCTCAATTTGAATATGCACTCCCATAATTTTCAAAATGACTATTTTCTAGAACATGATAAGATTTTTGGAACTAGGATTTTCAGAATAAAATTTTTAAGAAACATGAAATACATTATAAAATAAACTTTCTAAAATAGTTTTTTTAACAAACTTTCTGGAACATATATAATATATTCTAGAATATGGAATATATTTTTTAGAATGAGTTTTTAAAACAAACTTTTCAGAATACATGAAATGTGTTTTAAAAAGAGTTTTCCATAATAAGATTTTTTTTACAGTGCTTTTCTTCTCTTCTTTCTGTTTCGTTTATTACGGGAATGATAGTGCAGCGACGACAGTAATGATAATGACGATAATGGTTGGGTGCAGTAAGAGACAAATAGACGGGACAATTCGATCATTTCACCTACTTGTAAGATGCAAGTCTAGTAATGAAGGTATATGTTCGAGAATGAGGGGTGCAGGAAGTAATTTCCAAAAAAGAAAGAGTGTTTACCTAGTCTCTTTGATTTTTATTTTGATAGAAATGAAATGTGTTAGAAATATTTTCTGATAACTTATACATCATATTTACTATAACTTAACTAGTTTCTCTTGATCAATTTTGTTCTTTGATTGCTATTGCAGGATGATGACAAACTTCACATAAAAGAGGTGTAGAATTTAGATCTTCTTTGTTTGCAAGTAATACACAACATTTGTTACTATAATTGCTTCTTTTATCTCTTTTTCATACCAAGAACAAAGTTAACATTGGAAGATCTTCCTCTCACGCAAACACTTTTCTTTTCTTGACATCATTTTTAAGAAATTTCTTATGGAAATATATTTATTAATTGTGTGAATGGTTCAAGTGACATATTAAAATGTTGAGGATTCAACTTTTGCCTATGTATAAAAAAACCCCATTAGAAGAAATTGTTTAACCAACAAATGTTTTCAATTCGAATACAAATTAATTCTATTTGTGGTCTAATTTTTTGTTAATCATTAATGTTTATTGAAATATATATTTTTCTTTTAAGACTAAACATTACTGAATGATTTATATTTCACTAACAAGTACAATTTTCTCCATAAAATTTTGTACAAAAAAATTCTTCAATAATTAAAATCAACTTATACACAAGTTAATATGTATAAGTTTCTTGTATTAATTTTCTAAATTTTTACTTTTAGTTCGTATATAAATTAATTTTAGCTTATAGATATTTTTTTTTATGTTTTCTCTAAAATTTCTTATTGAAAAGTTTGTTTAAAGAGACTATAATTCATATTTAAAAATAGAATATATATATATATATATATATATATATATATATATATAATATTTATAAATATAACTAATTTGACTTTTAATCCTTATTTTTTTAAACTTTAATCCTTACGTAATTTAAAACTTTTAAAGTAGTCCTTATCTCTAATTAGTGATGACATAACATGTATCTTTATATGTGGTTACATGTATGTTTAGAGACGATACATTATATTTAAATATATTATTATTATTATTATTAAAAAATAATAACAACATCATCTTATATTTGCTTTAATTTTTAAGAAGCAAAAATAGTAAAAATTTATTTTGAGAACTAATAACAAATTTAGCCAATATTTATAGATAAAAACATATTTAAGCTCCTAAATATTTTTTATCCATAGAAATTAAACACGGAGTTTTCAGGCACATCTTATTTAATAAACTGAACTAGACTCTTTAACAACTCGTAATTTTTTTTTTGTCAAGTAATAATATAAAATAATAATATCAAGTAATAATAATAATAATAATAATAATATATTTTGAAATAGTTCTTTTTAATTCCTATAGAATGTGTGAATTTTTGGGTTTAGTAAAATATTTTTCTATTATTTTATTCTCTCAAAAGTTTCGAATCAGTTTTTAATATTCATTTAAAAATAAAAAATAATATTTATTTTATGGATATTAAAAGTTTTGATGTTGACATATGTTATTTGGAGTAGTCCTTGAACTTTTGTTCAAAATATAAACAGTTAACCAGTGTGATGCAATATTACGAATCAAAAGAAATGGTTTTCAATTTTAGAAATACAAAAACGTAAATAAATTTCTTATAAGAATTTAAAACAAAACTCATTTAGTTTGACTACAAAATTCATAGGTAATTTTAGTTTATGAAAAGTATGGTATATTTTTAATCAAAATAAAAATATATAAATAGTTATATTATTGTGTCAAATCATCAATTATAATAATAATAATTGAGAATATAAATATAAGTTATTAATATATCTTAAATAATTCAACATTGTTCGACTTTCAAAATTTTTTTTTGACTAAATTGTACTTTTTTTATTATAAAAAAGAATGAATATATTATAAAAAATATTTGAATTACTTCAACTCGTATACAATTATCCAAAAAAATTATATATAATAATATAAAAAAAAATCTAAAACTACACTAAAAAAAGTAAGTATAGGGTAACCTCTTTCAATGTATCTATCTTTTACTCCTTCAAACATAGCATTATCTCTAATGGATTTTAAAAGTAGAACGAGCTCATTAACACCTTATATCTCCTAGTTACAAATTGCTTCCAAACTATAGAACTTGGATATAGTAGGAAACGTTAGACATTCTCATTCCTCATCATTTACATGGCATATTGATCCACCATAACTAACTCTATTTTTGAAGGTTCCCACTAGTTAATAAATCAGAAAACACCAAAATCCATAAGTTTTAAGAAAATATTTACCTTGTAATGTATCCATAAAACAATAACATAATATACTATCTTTTATTTTAAAAAAAAAGCATGAATCAAGACTTAAGGTTAATTTTGTCAAAAATAAATTAAAAGGAACGATATTAAAGAGACAAGTCTTTGAAAAGTTTCTATAATATTGAACTATAACGATAATCCAATTTACGTACCAAAGAAATCACTTGGAGAAAATTCAACTTGGAGAAAATTCAAGTAAATATCAATTTTAACAAATGATAATGATAAAAAGCCACGTGGTAAAGAAGACATCTATTTTTTACTCATATAATATGTTTAATAAAATTGGTCATTATAATTTTCTTATTATTCTTGTTATTGTTTTACAAGTTTCATGATAAAATGGAAAAGAAAATTAAGAACTTTCAAATAAACTTCTTATGACATCATAGAAAAATAACATAAATAAAGTGAGATAAGGTGTGTAAACCAAAAGATGAGGCGAGGACACAAAATTAAATATTAAAGTTTTTAGTCCTCTTAACTAAATGGAAATGAAGAGTAGGATTAAAGAGACAAAGATTCTGAAACAAATTTTTGGGGTGTAAGTACGAATTATGGATAGGAATGACAAAACAATTTGTACCTGCAAAATATCCATAGATAAAATTCGTAAGTAATACTAAATAGATATCTTTAATATATACCTATGAATAATAGATATCAATATTTTAATTGCCCGCTTGTTGATGGAACGAGTACGAGTGTCATGATATCTAATTCATGGATTTGCTACGCACTATTAATGAATTTTATTTGGATATTTTTAAGAAAGTAAACTCATCAAAATAAAATTATTGGTGAGAAAAATATTAACTATTAAATAATTGTTTAGAATTTGATTTATATATTTATATTTCTTTTAGATTTATAAAATTGAAGTTATTTTTAAAAAGATTAATATTTTAAAACGTATACCTTATAGTGAAACTTATTTAAATTTTTTTCAGAAAGACTAAATTTATTTACACTGATATTTTATTATACATTTTTGTTTGAATTATACTTTAAAATTATTTTTCATCTAACTTTATATTTTAAAGAATTGTTCTTAAATAATTTTATTTAAAATAAAAAATACTTGGGTATCTATGTATACCTGCGGGTGTAAAAAGTTCACAAGTATAAGTAAATTTGCAAATATTTTGTTGCAATATACGATAAGTAGCGGAGTGGGTAATGAAGGAAAATTTTCTTAGACCAGACCCATACCCGTTCTAACTTCTTGTTAACTCTAATCATGGAGAAATTTAAATGTAAGAAGTGAAACAAAGAATGACTCGTGATGGTAGAGGAATATGAGGAAGGTGTGTGAAGAAAGAGAAGAGGGTAAGTTGTTTTATGAAAATGTGATGTGAAAAGTAGGAATAGGAAAAATAATCAATTTTTGGGAAGATAGATGGATTGGAGAATCACCCCTTTCAATAAACATTTCTAGACTTTTTACCAATTCAAAGGAGGCAACAATAGATGAAATAGGTATATGGACATATAGTTGTGGGCTTGAAATGAAAGAATGAATGATTTAAATGGGAAATAAACCAAGTAGCCCAACTGATGTAAAAGAAGATAAGAGGAATTACTCTAAGAATGGATATGAAAGATGAATGGATATGGTTGGGTGATGATGCACAAAGGTTTGATAATCAGCATATAAAAGACTGCAAAACAACCTCATGGTAGAATGAGAAATTTTATGTTGGAAAACTAAGTCCTTAACCTCCGTAAAAAACTTTGTATGGAAGGTAGTGTTAAATAGTGGTCACGAGAGAAAATTTGTTTCATAGAAGAATAGTGTTACGAAGTAAACTTTTAACCATGTGCAAATCAATTGATGAAACTTGTCCTCGAATTTTTAGCTATAGGGTATGAAATATATGCAATAAGGTGATTGACATTAGTAAAGTGCATCATATTAAATCAAAATAATATTTTTAACAATTTATCTAATTAGAATTCAGTAATAAAGGCAAATAGGGTTTGAAGGGGTATATGGGTGATAATTACATGGAACATTTGAAAGCAAAAGAAGAAAATTGTATTCAGGAATGAGAAAGAAGATGAATAGGAAGTATTCTCTTTAACACATGTAAAAGTATAGGCTTGGATAAGTAATAAATTTTCAAAGGTAGTTTTTTTTTTTTTCATATTTCAACTGGAGTCTATGTCCAAATTATTCAATAAAATCTAAACAATAAAGGAGGCAATAGTTAGGGACGTATAACTAGTATATTCATTATAAAACACACAATAGATAAATAAGTCGATTCTATGAAATGTTGGGTTGATTATGCAAGCCATATGTGTTGTAAGGCAATGAGGTAAAGTAAAATGTATATTATAATGCATAGTAATTATACAAAATTGGTAGATGAATAGGAACAAGTTTTTTTTTGTAATAATGATGGTCAATGGTGTAAGAATAAGATGGATTAGGATTAGACATAATGCTTGGGATGATGTTGATCTATATAAAGGTATTAAATAGTAACAGAATGATGTGGATATAAGTTGTGTGTAGAAAAGTTGTTTTTGCAAGTATAAATAGGTATATAGATGTAATATGCAAGGACACAAAACCAAAACTTCTTTTCAACTACAATGCATAGTATAATATATAATGGCTCTGCATAATTGTAGATAGACATAAAGGAATCTTGTTGGTTATAATGTAGGTATAAGGTGAATTGTTATATTGGAGGATGACGATGAATAAAAGTTTCCAAATGTATTATGTGTTGCAATTCTAAGTTGGTTACAAGTTGCATATAGGAACATAATATTCAACTTGTCTTAATAAATGGTATCTATTCCTTTTGCTATACATGGAATTTTGATGTTTCATATGAGATTAAAAGTTAGTTGGACTCCTATTTTACTTAAAACTAAGAATGCCTAGCATTTTTTAACAATTATGTGGGGCTAAATTTGAGTAAGAAAACTACGCATTTGATGTTTATATCACAAAGGATGAGAAAGTAAAGGTTCTAGATTTTAACAATTGTTTTTACATTGTCAATATTCTTTGCATGGGATGACTTAGGGGATATTCATAATGAAGGAAATTTTGTGGAGTTTAGAATTTGGTAAAATAGTTTTGTTGTTAAGCCAACCATTAAAACAATAGTTCCTTTTGATTACGTGGATATCAATACTATAATATAAAAAAAATCAGAATTATTGACGAACAAATCCGTCGTTATACATATTTACTAACGGATTACTGAAAGCCACAAATCTATCGATAAATTCATCGATAAATACATTTATCGATGGGATTATTTAGCGAATATTATTTTTATTATAAAAATTATTATTTTATTATTGTCATTTTTACTTTTTATTATTATTATTATTCTATTATAAATTGTTTACCAATTTATCGATAGATTTACTGATAAATTATGTTCGTCGGTAAAGTAAGGATTAATTTACCGACTATAATTTGGGATGATATTTTTTTGTCAATAAATTCGTCAGTAATTATTGACAGATTAAATCTGTCGATAAATTCGTCGGTAAGTTGATTGAAAAAGTTTTTTTTCGATAATGACATTTTATCGATGGATAAAATTTCGTCGATAATTTGAATTTTTTTTACAGTACTAAAAGTGGTTGGGATTAAATTCTAAAGAGTACTGATGCAAATGTAAAACGACATTCTAACGAAGTCAATACATGATAATCAATTGCTATTTTTCTAAATTATTACTTAAGAGACACAAAATAGAGAGGTTAATCATATTGTTTGGAAGGCTCCTAATAAATATAAAGTGAACAAATAGTAACAATATAAGCTACAATTCTAATATGGTTACAAGTTGTGTATAAGAAAGTTTTAATAGGTATATTTTAACAACATTTATGCAACGATACAAAATCCTAAATCAAAATCTTAAAGAATCATATAAAATGGGACAATAATGCCATCATATACATAAGAGTAAATCATATATGTGTAGATATAATACCTAGGCTAAATATATGAATATATCAATAGATAAACGATAATGGTGAGAATCAATGATAGTAGTAAAATGAAAAACTCAATCACATTATCACTATATCTACAACCAATAATAGACTAACATACAAATTAGACTTTTTTTGGACTCAAAGATCAAATAGATAAATTATAAGGACAAATTATACACTAGCATATAATTTAAAAAGAATCTTTCAAGCATTGCATAAACATAAATAAATGTGATAGACTAAATTATACTTATCCTTTAACTAGATTAGATTAATTCTCTCAACTAGATTAAATTAATTTAAACAAAATTTTGTAATATTAGTAATCCATGAACTCAAAAGTAAAAATAACAATGTTCTACTAAACTCACTTAAACACAATATTTATTATAAAAATAAGAGAAGCTAGTATTCAATTATTATATATTAGCAGAACCTAAAAGAAATTCCTAAATAACATATTCTTCTCAATACACCAACTCAAACACCAACAATTATCACCATCCTTCACAAGAACAACTTCATCTAAATCAACACACAAGACAAAACATACAAACCACCAACTCATACATAGCATACCACATCCCCAAACACAAACAAACCTAACCTTCCAAATTCAAAAAAGTTATGTTGGTGGGTATGTTGTGATTCAAGAATCAAAATAATGTAGCCCATCTAAATTGATTTCAATTCTTCTAAAATGAATAGAAAATTCAAAATTTAATTTATTTTAAATTATATTTAGGAAATATTATCTGATCAGATTATTTTCTCAATTCACATGCTAAAAAAGGTTGTTTCATAGGCATAAATTTGTTTTGCGTGTTTCATTTTATTATATAGTACAGCTTATTAAATTTGTAGTAAAAGAAGAATGAGACGTAATTAAAAAGGACTGCATCAATTAATGACTTCAAACAAAAGCAAAAACTGTATTTATAGTCAATGTCCTTGATTAGTTATTTGCTCATTACAATATACTTGTCAAAATATGCAATCTTTATTTTGATATGCCTTTTGCTTTACAGAAAAATTTTAAAAACTTGAATTCGCTTGAAAAATACGATAGATAGTACAAATCATCCTTTGGGAATCGTACTAAGAATTTTGAAAAAGGGATATGCATAATTTATTTTACTCCAAGAACAAGACAAATAGCTAAGAATGGCAATAAAAATTTTCTTGATTACATAATTAACTAATAAGATTAAACGGCATTAAGAAAATAATTATCACCCACAATAAAAGATATTAATGGTTTAAAAAGAAAAAAGAAAGAAAACGAAATAAGGAAAAGATTCTGAAATTGAACTATTGTGATACATATCTTTGAAACTTTGTGGAATCACTTTGACAAAAGAGACTATTATATCTTCTCTCCTAAAATCTTTTATCATTATTAAAATAAAAAGATATATGATGAAGACTTTTGTCCTTTGGAGAAATATTTCATTGATACGATGATTGGCATAAATATTTGTTCATAATCTTTGGCGGAAAGCATTCGATTAAGACAAATGGCATCATTTGAAACAACTTATTCCAAGGTAAAATAAAGAAGATAAATAACCTTGATTCTTGTAGGCCTAAAGGGAAAAATGATTAACGTAAAACACCAGGGAAAAGAGTGCTCTTTCCTTATCAAAGTTCAACTAATTGATTCTCAATGGCCCAAAATAAAAAAGATACTGATGTTGATGCATGATCTTGCATCATTATAACAAAGCAAAAAGTACGAGAATAAAAAGGTTGATAATGTAAAGAAATTAAAGGAATAAAACATAGTGTTGGAAGCCATTTAAGATTGTCTCTCCCATTACTGGCTAAAGATGATAATTGTCCTAGTTTGCAAACTCCAATTATTTTCTTTGTTTCAAACTTTTGGTACATTTATTATTATTTTGTCCCATTACACAATCTCTCCAATATATGGGTGATAGGCGTAAAACTTGATTACCCTTGGCTAGGGCATATGTGAAAACAAAGCTTTCACCATGTTACATGGAATAATATAATTTATGATGAGTATTGTGATTAAGTGTATTGGATGATGATCATGATGAAATGGATACATATCTTTTTGTTCATATACATATTCTAAAACATTTTTGTGCACTTGCCTTTAGCAATAAGTTGAGGGGTGTCATCATTTTCTCTCAATTATTGGCATAGGTTAGTAGCTAGGATGTCCTAAAAAAGACCACAAAGACATTTGTGAGAAGCATGGAAAAAGTAGTTTATATTAAGAATAGTGACAGGGTAGCCATTTCTGATATGTTACATTGCATACAAGAGCTATGATTTTCAGGTGTTGCTTTCTCATTCACTCTTTTGTCCTATGGATAAACACTTTTATGAGAATAACACTTCAATTTTTTTTTTTGAAAAATATTTATGTTGATTACTAAAATTAAAAATAAAAAATTTAAGATTAAAAGATACACTTAAAATCATGTTCATAATACAAACAATAACTATGTCATTGTCATCATGTGGTGGTGGTGTCGGTGACTATATAAAAGTAATGTTCTTGTTGGTAACGATACTTGATGAGCTACTACTTGTAGTAATTATAATTGAATCTTATAATTTAAATTTAAAAATTTGATGTTGATTACTTTCATTCTCATCTAAACAAAGAATGAAAATAAATCAAGCTCAATTGTTAAATTAAAATGGAAGAATTATATTAAAATACTTAAAATTTAAATTAAAACTTCATGGAATTATTAACTTTTCAAATTTTCATCAAATAACCATCAATTTTTAAAAATATTTGCATGCTCTAAAATGTTTCATTATCATGTTCCACAACTTTAAAATTATCATTAACGATTATCACTCTGATCAGTATTACTGTAATCATAATGATTGTTTAGCCATATTCACTGCGGATATTATAATTGCAATTACTATCAAATTGTTGTTATAACTGCCATCATAACTATTATTGTAAAACCAATTAAACTCCAAATTTCAGAAAGAATTGATCCAAATTTAACAAATAATTGATATAATTTTTAAAAATATATATAATCTACGATAGAAAGCTTGTAAAGAGGAATTAAATTATTCTAAAAATAAGTTTAAATTATTCATTTTTCATCTTCATCTTTCATTTTTCTTTTGGTATATATAGCTCTATGAATAAATCACATTTAATTATTATATTAAAATGAAAAAAATATGAGAATTTAAAATAACTATTTTAAAATTACTCTTAAAATTATTTGACCACTCTTCTCTTTATATATAATTGGCTATAATTCTGGATTTGGTTTCTATGACTATTATACGGATGTATATAAGTATTTATCAGGTCAAATTCTGGATTTGGTTGAGCAAAAGCATAATTTTTTTAAAAATGAATCATTGAATAATGAAATGACTATAGGATAGCAATTTCTCACATATCTTCCTAAAACTTAATTTTTGTGTAATTACTAATCACCCAAATACAATTATAAACATTCTCCGATGATTGAACATAAGCTTCTAAAAAATTATTTCATGCTCGATCTCAATGAAATTGATTTATAGAGTGAGTTAATTCTAAATCAGTTTTGATTGTTAATTTAGAATAGTCTAATAGAAAAATTAATGGATTCATATGATTTAGAAGATATAAAGTTTTTTATACGGTTTTCTAACACTTTAAATTAATTTATTGTATATTAAGTTAAATTCCTATTTGTTAACTTGTATACATATCCATTTATTGATAAAAAAAATGTAAGAAACTTAAAAATAACATTAAGCATAAATGAATGTTTGAAGTAAAGAAGAGCGAAAATTAGAAAGAATAATAAAGAAGAAATATAAGCAGAAGTTTAGAGAATTTAAAAAGAAAATTAGGAAGTAAAATAAATTATAATTTCTTAGAAATTTCTTAAATGTTACAAAAGATTTTAGAAAGTTAGAAAAGGTGAATACAAGTGAAAGATATATACACTCACTAAATTAACTTATGATTAAGATAGTTGAGTGAAGTGATCTCTCTAATGATCTCAATAGGTGAAAGATGTAACTTTATTTATTTTACATGTCACTTTCAAGAAAAAAATCCTATATGTCACTTTCATGAAGATTGTATTTGTTTTTCTTTTACTTATTTATTATAGTAGAGTGTTGAACCTCTCTATCTATAAATAAGAGATTTTTTCATGTATCACTTACACTTTGAAACTAAATTATATTTATAATAATTTTTAAGTATCTTGAAAATATGAAACGTTTTCTCATGAATTTTTATTTTTGGAGAGTTTCTTTTAAGTGAAGAATCCTCAATGCACTTATCTTATTCCATTTTCTCACCTTAGTTAATTTTATACTCTCTTTTTAACCTGTGTTGTTTTATTATTTCGCCAAAAGCTTCTTATTACATCCATAAAGATTGTTTTGCTTCGAAGTTTTCTTTTTTAAGTTGATACATCCTACAACGTATAGAGACAACTTGCATGAGTACTTATATCCATTAGTATATTTTAGAATGAGTAAGTCACAAGAATATAATTATTATTTTTCTTTAAATATATTAAAAATGTAACTTAATAACTACTTTTTTTTCTCTAAAAAGATAAGGTGTAAATTAGCAAAGTCCCTCCTTTTTAAATATATATATATATATATATATATATATATATATATATATATATTTAAAAAGAAATACGTAGAAATATTATAATAAAATGGCAAATGAACAGTTATACATAAAGGTCATGAACATCTTAATTTACCAAAAAGAAAGAAAGAGAAGTAGGGTAAATGGGCTGATCTGTATCTTATAGTGAGTTGGATCACCACTTTTTTAGCCCATAACTTAATTAACAATCTAACACATTGGTGTGGAAGTCTAAGGGGTCATGCTAACCTAAATTGACAACTTATACATATACTTTATTTAGAGAGGACTCATACATATACTTTAATAACTGGAACATGCTTTTCGCAATAATTGCTTTTTTAAACATAGTATTTAAAAGTCAGTTTAATATTTGACTAATGTGAACGGAATGAATAGATCGACTAAAGAAAGTAAATCAACATATTTTTTTTAGTATACATCCATTCACATGCAAAAGTCCATCCATGTTTTATAATGATTAAAAAATATTCTTAATCTATCAAGATATAGTTAATTTTAATTTTTTAAAAATTGAAAACTTCTGAAAAAAAATCTCTGCTATCACTAATTGATAGTTAACATGCATTCATTCGAATACATTACCCACACTCTCCAAACTTTGATTTATTAAATAATTTTAATAGCAATTTTTAAATTAACTTGATTGAAAAACAAAAAATAACTAAAATATAGAAAACACATAATGAAAAAGAAGATAAAATAAAGTGAAAACACATATTATATATATATATATATATATATATATATATATATATATATATATATATATATATATATATATATATATATATATGTATATATATATATAATCATCAAACTCAAAAATACATAAACAAACTACACGTTAGATGGTCTATTCTAAAGCGCACACTAGACTATTAACATAACACTTAAACGATCAACATATGAAACACAAACTAGACAGATTACTCAGTATACATTAAATTGTCTATCCAACATTAGACACTAGACCGCCTACCTTTCTTCAGAATTTTGAGAGCCCCTATCAAGCTGGGAGTGAACATTGAGAATTCCCAACTTGGAATAGAGATTATGAAACATCATAGGAGACAAATCTTTGGTTAATATGTCGACTTGTTGAAGACTTAAACAAATGGACAAAAATTTGATAACCCCTTTATGAAGTTTTTCTCTAATAATGTTGCATCAATTTTTATGTGCTTGGTGTGTTCATGGAAAATTGAATTCTAGGAAATTCAAACGGCAGACTGATTAGCGCAGTACAGGAGAGACAACTATATGATGCACTTGAAGATCTTGCATGAAGTAGGTGAGCCATTATATTTCACAAGTTGTGGAGGCAAGAGTGATGTACTCAACTTCAAATGAACTCCTGGATACAATAGGTTGTTTCTTTGAATGCCAAGAAATGGGTAAATGACGAAGATAAACAATATAACCACTTACAGATTGCCTTGTATCTAGGCATCTTGCCCCATCAGAGTTGCTAAAATATTTAAATTGGACATCACTATTAACACCAAGAAATGTTCCTTGATCAGGGGTTTGTTTAAGGTATAAAAAGAATACACATAAAAGCTTGATGATATTGAGTCATAAGTACAACAACAAATTGACTTAAGTGATGCATGACATGTGTGATGTCAGGCTTGGTGTTTGTAAGATAAATGACCTTCCCAATAAGCCTTCTATAAGAAGAAGGACTACAGAAAACCTAGGACTAGATACAATTGGAGAAGTTCAAAGGAGTAGAGACAAGAACACATCTAAGCATTATTGTTTCATTGAGGAGATCAAGTGTTTACTTCCTCTAACATAGGGATATGTCTTTGTTGGTTCTTGCTACCTCAAAGCCAAGGAAATATGTTAAATCACCTAAGCTTTTGATTTTAAAAGTTTGGTCAAGTAAAGAGGTTATATTATTAATTGAAGAAATATTATTTCTAGTCAAGACATCATCATTAACATAAACAAATAAGACTGTCATTTTTGAATCAGAAAATTTTAAGAACAATGAATAATCAATTGTAACTTGTTTGTATTTATGCAGAAGAAGAAATAAAAAAGTTTATCATACCATTGTATACTAGCTTGTTTAAGCTCATAAAGAGATTTATGCAAATGATAAATTTGATTTTTTTTATTTAAGCCAGGGGGAATTTTCATATAAACCTCTTCCTTTAAGTTTTCATGTAAAAAGGCATCTAATTGCTTAATGTGCCAATTATGAATGACAACCAAAGAATTTAAAAAATTTAACAAATAATTGATAAAAGCATAATTGTTGTCATTTTAGATATTGGAGAAAATGTACAATATAGTACAAACCCTCTAATTGAGTATACCTCTTTGCTATAGGACGGGCTTTAGATCTATCTAAAGTACCATCAATATTATACTTAACTTTATAGACCCACTTACAACCAATTGTAGTCTTGTTCTCAAGTGAGGTTGTAATAGTACAAATATTGTTATTTTCCAAGGTTGAAAGTTCATCCATGGCTTTTTTCCATTCTTCTTGTTGTGAAGCAACTTCATAACTTGTTGGTTCAAGATTTGCATAAATTGAAAGGATAACCTATTTAAAACCAGAGAAAGTCTAGCACGAGAAACAAATAATTTTATGTGATATCTAACTTTGTTGTTAGTATTACAAGACGCAAGAGTAGTTTGAAAATCATCAAGATATACAAGAAGGAATTTTTTCCTTGTGGATCTTCTAAGAGCAGTTTGATCAATGACAAATTCATGTTCTATATTATCAATCTCAACCTCAATAGTATTACGATCATTAACAATTTCCATCTCAGTATTGTTTTATTCCACAAAATTAGCACTATAACTATTTGATTATTATGATGAATAGGTAGAGAAATCTGTAAAGGATTTTTCTTTTCTTTAGAAAAATTTGTATAAAGAAACTGATCCTTACAAAAAAAATCCTAAAAACACTAGTACTTTGAGATTGAAAGCCATAACAAAGAAAACTTTGTGTTGGGTTTAAAACCAAGAAGGATTCTAGTTTTAGCTTGGGGGTCAAGCTCTTTTCCAGTCAACAATTATAGTAAATATATAACAAAGGCAACCAAACACACAAATTTGAGTTAAGTCAAACATTCTATTACACAACCTTTCAAAAGGAGAATCATTCTTGAGAAAATGAGTAGGGATACAACTTATCAAATGCACAACACAATTTTAGAATTTTCATAAATAGTTTTAACTAAAAAATTAAAGCTTGGGCAACCTTTAAGACATGTTGATGTTTCCTTTCCACAATCTCATTTTGTTCAGGAGTTTTGGTACAACTAGTTTGATGTGTTATTCTTTCATAATTAAAGTAGATTTTCATATCAAATTCAATACCATTGTCTAATCTTATATAGTCTTGACAAATTTTGCATAAATTATATTTTAACAAAAGCAAGATATTAACCAAGTGTATGCGGGTTTCAACTTTATTTTTCATGAGATATATCCAATTGTACCGAGTATGATCATCAACTATGGTAAGAAAATATTTATCACATTTAGAGAAGGGTTTAAACAAGGATCTTAAATAACAACATGAATCAAATCAAAACACTTATGCGCATAAGAATCACTATGAGGAAAAGTAATTTCTTTTATTTAGTTAAATGCATCACACTGATAAAAATCAGATAATTGAATGTAAAGGTACTTTTGTTTCATAACAACAAGCCTCTTAATAAAAGGATGACCAAACTGAATATGCCAAATATTATTTTTTATAGATTTACATTGATGAACAACAGAGTTAACATGAACAGATTGAGTTTTAAACGTATAAAGACTAGCCTTATTATCAGCTAAACCTATCCTCTATTTGGTTTTTTGATCTTGAATAACACAAAACTTAGAATTAAATATTATTTCATATTTGAGGGTAGAAACAACTTTGGAAACAAAAATAAGATTATATGTAATACTGAGAATATATAAGACATTCTCAATTAATAAAATATTATTAAGTTTAACAACTTCAATATGAGTAACGTCAAATTGAGAACCATTAGGCAGGTTAACTTCAAATTGAAATAATTCATTGAAGTAAGAAGATTACCTTGATACATGTTGCAAGAAGTAATAAACCCGACTTGATTGGTCACATGCACTTCTTTATTATTATTAATATTTGATTGTTGTAATAATGCTTTCAAGGCTTGATACTTTTATGGAGATAAATGAATGTCTTTTTCTTCTAAATTTTGCGAGAACTCCATTTTTGTTTCTTGCTTAACATCAATATTATTAACAAAATTGTTTTTTTACCACTATAAAACCTATATCCTAGGGATATTCGTGCTTGTTGTAGCAGACATCAATGGTATGTCCATTCCTCGCGCAATGTGTGCAGACCTTTTTATAGGTTGCATTCCTAATGTCTTTATTCTTAGAATTTTGTGGAAAACCATGTTTCCTCAAGCATACAGATTTTGTATGATCATTCTTTCCACAATAATGACAAGAAACAACTGTTGTAGCATTAACTTTTGTCTTTGCAAAAAATAAAGTATTTCCTGCAACCTGCCTTTCTTGTTGAATAACATATGAAAAGATTTTAGAAATTAAAGGAATATGATTCGTGAGGAGTATATGTGACTCGATATTGTTGCATTGGTCATTCAATCCCCTCAAGAATTGCATAGCGCGATGCTATGTTTTTTCTTTATGAAATCAAAGTGACAATTATGAACAAACACTTGATAGAACAATTGCAAATAGCTTAGGTATGAAATTATTTAACTCATCCCAAATCATCCTTAATCTTGTGAAGAATTCAGTCACAGTAGAATCTCTTTATTTTAGAGAGGAAGCCTCCATTTGCAACTCCAAAATTCTAAGAAGGTTTCCTTGAAAAAAAAACATGTACTTTATATCACTCCAGATTTCTTCAGCTTTCTCCATTCATAATATACTTTGCCTTATAAAAGGAGACACTGATGCACCAATCATGAAACCAAATTGTTTAAAACGGTGATGACTGATCTACTCCAAAAATGATAGTTATTAAAATCAATAATAGGAGAAACAAGATAAATATTAGGATTTTCACTTGGATGAAGATAAGAATGGCTTTGTAAAAAAAATTAATTAACATTTCTTACTCCTGTTGAAAACAAAGAAATAAAGAAACAAGAACGAAAAAGGAAAGAAGAAATAGAGACGCGTAGCAGGACTCTTCAAAAGAAAAGGTTTGATACCATCTTGAAACTTTGATTTAGCTAGAAAATAATTTGAAAAAAAAAACAAATCTTCTTATCAAACTTGATTGAAAAATAAAAAGTAACTAAAATACAGAAAATATAAAAAAAAGAAGAAACAGAGCAAAGTGGAAACACATATTATGCATAACATATTGTCCAATAACAACAATGACAATATATATATATATATATATATATAGACACACATGAGACAAAAATAGAAAACTTGTAACCACCAAACTCAAAATACTAGAAAAAAAGATATAGATAGTTAATAGACCAACAACACATTAGACGATCTATCTTGAAACACACTAAATAGTCAATATATAAAACATCTTGACAGTCAACGTACAAAATAAAAACTAGACGGTCGATCCAATACACATTAGACTATCTATCCAACATTGGACACTAAATTGTCTATATTTCGTAATTTTAAGACAACCAATATAAATGTTTACAAACATAATATAAACACACTTTTAATCTATTTTTTATATTAAATTATTAAATATTGTAGTAGTTGTCATGACACTACCACCATATATGTTTGTATAGTGTTTAAAATAGTATTTGATCTTAATTAGGTGAACTGGTTTATCAAGTTGCACATTCAAATACCTTCCACCCTTTTTTTCTCAAAACCCTAACATGGATACACCGTGAAGAAAAATGTTTCTTATATTGACATGCCTCTTCTCCGGTCGTAATGCGAACGAAATTTATGGAATAATTAAGTTGATAAATATAAAGATTAAAAGGGAAAGGAATAAACACATAGATGAAGGTTCGTGATGGTCACAGGCAAGGACTAGTGTGTACCATATATACTAGACTATGGACAATTTGACTTGTTGCTAGAATAATGGAAACAGGTTGGAAAAGTGTATTTTCCAAATGCTATGGTTGGTTTACGCGTTTCCATGTAAAGTCCAAGTGTAGGAAAGATGCTGGAAAAAACTTGAGGGAAACAACAAAAGCACCATGGATGCAATCTTATAGATATCATTATTATTTAGTATTGGGGAGATTTATTAGAGTGGTGAATTAATTAGTGCTAGCTACTGAAGTGCGACAAATCATATAGCAATATAATTCTTCAGTGAAGGGAGCTATCGTTAAGACACATGAATGGACAATTTGGTGATGCTGGTGGAAAGAGATATATATATATATATATATATATATATATATATATATATATATATATATATATATATATATATATATATATATATATATATATATAATTTATATTATTATGGTATTAGATATAGATTAGTCTTAAACAGTTGTTAGTGGCATGGGAATTTTTAACTTTCACTAAGTTTTTAATTAATGATTACTGGCTAGCTTATTATAACCTATATTGTTAAAAAAAAATGCTTTTAGGTCAATTGACCAATTTTAAAACATTATGTGTCCTCATCCTCTCCGCTGCAAGAGTCAAAATCAAATAATTTTGAGTTCGTGAGCCTATGTAACTAAAAAATATTGTTAATTGCTGGGTCGATCATTTGAAATCAAAGCGCGTGGTAGATAAAATTTTAAAATTACTTGAAAAATTAAGATTGATGGAATGCTTTAACTCAAGTTATTTTCAAAAAAATAATTTAAAATTAAAAAGGAAATTTTAACAGTAACAACATCAAAACTTCTTTCAATTTATATTAATTAATTTTATAAACTTAATACCCACTATAAGAAGACTAATTTTATCAATTTTTTTAATCAGCACTATTGATATTCTTTACTTCTTATAACGCTGGATGAAGGTTGTCATTGAAAAAATTACCCCTATTGAAGGAAATGTACTGTTTTTTTTTTTTTTTTTTTTTTTTTTTTTTTTTTTTTTTTTTAAGAGAGGGAGATGTTGATAAGTACGATTAGAATTGGTTAAGATTTTAGCAAATTCACAGCTTGCTATATATGTGAATCTATGGCCATAAGATTATACCATTAAATAAATTGTTCAAAATTGCGTGAAGCTTTGACTTGTGTTTTTGAAATGCATATATGCACTAAATAAAAATAAATTATAAATCAAAATAAAATAAAAAAAGTTACATTTGGAATAGATATTGTACACCAATTAGATGAGAGTTTCACTTTGATAATATATAAAGTATTAAATATATATATATATATATATATATATATATATATATATATATATATA
>Ga0209700_101660_pt1 | contig 46041 bp, 35 predicted proteins | sample SiratroredBW_FD_187528 | JGI IMG/M metagenome (GOLD analysis project Ga0209700, IMG submission 187528) | Root nodule microbial communities of legume samples collected from California, USA - Siratro red BW (SPAdes) (version 2) | ecosystem: Host-associated > Plants > Roots > Nodule | place: USA...
ATATATATATATATATATATATATATATATATATTGTTTTTCTCATTTAAAATTACATGATTTTAGTTTTTGAACTTTTAATATTGTTTTTCTTGTAATATTTTGGGTTTTAAAGATATAAATAATATTTTTTTGGTTGGGCCACTAATTTTTGTATAAGCAATATGTAAAAATTAAAATATTATATTATAAATTTTTTCAACACTTTAGGCAACGTTTTTAAAATTGTGGTTGTTGCCAACACATTAAGCAACGATTTTATAATTGTTGCCTTGCAAAAAACCGTTGCCTATTACAAACGGCAACACTCACCTAGACCACGGCTGAAAAATCGTTGCCTAAACTTTAGGCCACAGTTTTTATGCTTTACGCCACGGTTTCATGCTGTTGCCTAAAGTGATATTTTTTGTAGTGATGATTGTGTAGGAAAACTACCATGATTGCTTTAGGGCCATACAGTTATAGAGTTCATCAAGTTCGAACACCGATGTTGGTCAGCTAGATGCAACAACTAAGCTTCAGGCTTGGAAGGAGGTTGTTGGAGGGAAGAGTAGAGGTCTAGTTTATGCATAAGAGACTTGGCTGGTAACTACTGTCAAGAAGTGTCTTTCCTCACTCAGCCCTCACCCTTTGATTTTGTCGCTGAGTATGACGCTCAAACCGACCGAGAAGATGACTTACTCGGGAAATCACTAAAGCAAAGCAAGAAGCAAGAATAACAACACAAAAAGCTCACCAGTTAGAGGACGCCTTGAGGATGATGTAACAACGACTTGCAAAGATGATGGAGCATCAATTAGCAAATGCTTCAACTAGTACAAGCCAAGTCCACCCACATTATGCCGAAGACAATGACCACCAAACCCTCTCCTGACCTTTAGACCCACAATATGAGTTTCATTATTATCAAATAATTTTTTACTTATATCAAATTTTATTTTTTCATAACTATTATTGAAATAATTTTCATTCTTTTGACAGGTATTTTTACTGCAACAGATTGAAGGAACACTTTTTTCAGTTTTATATATATATATTTTACTTTTAGTTTTAGTTGGACTGTACTTTATATATTCGCATTTTAAAAGAACATTGTAATTGGTTATAATTAGAACTTTAAATTTGTTTTACAATTTCATTTCGATTGGATTTATATATATATATATATATATATATGTGTTTGTTAGAAATTTTCTGTTTTTTAGGATGGGGTTAGTTTGCATATTTTGCTGTTATTTTTTTTATCCCAATACCGCTTTGTGTCGGTCTATTTGACGGCTAAACCCGTTGAAATTTAAAAGATAAAAAAACTGGAACGTCGGCCTGTTGTCGCTAATTTTACGTGATATAGCATCGCTCTGATCTATGCACTGGTTAAAGCGACGACCTAACCAACATAATGAGGTTCACCATTTGCGACGGCTTGGCGCTATTACCCGTGCGTGGATTAGGCCAACACTACTTTACGTCAAATTAGCAACGTTCCAGTCAATGTAAACTGACATAATATTTTACATAGGAGGGTCTTTTACAACAACTTGGCCATCGCTATTTACATTCGTCTCATGCCCGATGCTATTTTTAAATAGTTTTCAAGATATTAGAGTTCACCGTTCAGCCGTTGCTTAAACAACAAATAAGCATCGATTTTTTTTATGATGTATCGGTTATTGGCCTACACTAAATTGTAATTGATAATTTTTCTAATGAATATTTCTAGTCTAGCCAAAAGTTACTACTTTTAATTTTTTTTTTCGTTTGAGGTTAATTAAAGATACTTACGTTGAGAATGGGTGTCAATGGCAAGCACACTGTTAATTCTTATACAAATAATTAATTCAACCAACAAATCAATAAATCCTCCATAAGAAACCCTATAGAATCAAAATTTAGACCAGGGTTCAAACGAACAATATGTCATCTTTTTCTAACTTAAAAAAAAAAAAAAACAAATTATACAGCATAATAACCTTTAACATTCGTACAAAAGCTAGCTGCCACAGCATAATAATGGTTTACCCTAAAATCTCCCCCCTTATTTTAGTAAACTTCTTCATAAAAACTTAAAAAAAAAAAAGTGATTTTTTTTATGAAATAATGAAACTCTTCCAAAAAAAAAAATCTATAAATTAATTCTTAGACTTCTAAAAAAATATCTTATTTTTTGAAATATTTATGAAGAAGTTCACCGAAACCAAAATTAACTATAACAAACCTACGGTGGCAGATTGACGTATCAAGAGTAATCATAGGTGTCGTCATCAGGGCTTCCTATTGGCATGTACGTTTGGTTTATATAACCATTGCGATAAGACATGCGAAGGGCATAATTTGTATAAAGCTCCCAATTGCACCCTTTCTCGCAATAGGAACCACTTCGAAACCCTAAAAACTGACCAATTTCTTTTCTCCCCTGTCTCAACAAGCAATTGTATCTTATGGTGGTGAGAAGCTTCAGTTGAACGTCGAACGTGAATGGCTTTGCGTTAGAGGAATCCAATAACCCTCTCTTAACGTCATTCTCGCTGGATATGCATTTGATTCTCACAACCTCACCTGGTATTTTCGACGTGATATTCACTCTTAGTTTCGGATGAAGCAATTCACCCCACATGGAATTCGAGGCTTCGGAAGAGCCTGCAAAAACCAACGTGAAAAACACGATGTTGAAGAAGGCTTTTCCACCACCGTAAGGAACAGCCATTGTTAGGGGGAGGTGATGATTTTGCTATTTTCACATTTCTGACATTAAACATCGTACGTGTATATATACACACATTGGTTTTACGTCAAATTGAGGAGGACGAAAGATTGGAAGTTGTTAATGCTATGTTGCTAATTAACCATATGTGGTTTCTTAATTTCCTTCTATTGCCACACGTTTTGGAGTCATTACAGATATTTTTGGTTGGTGTTTCGTTCCACTGAGGTGAATACTAATTTGCGATTTTGCTATAAAAAGGAAATATTTAGAAACTCACCAAATTTTATTTATGATGCATTTTTAAGTAATTTTGTATGTTTACTTTTACCCTAAAATATTTTTAGATTTAAATTTTATAATTTAAATAATTGTTTTTAATATATCGCGACAACGAATTTATTTTCAAAGAGGAATAAGAAATAACTAAAGAATTTTATATTTTAAAATTTACTCATTATAATATATTAAAACTTATGCGTAATGCAAAAATAAAAATTACTATTGTTTTTTCTATCCTCATACGCTTCTAAAGTAATATAAAAAGTAACTTTATTCATATTATATCAAATATTGTTTTTACTATTTTTTCATATAAAATGATAAAACATATACTTTATAATGTAATGTAAGATGAAATTTTATTTATTTATCTTTTCGGTGTAAATGTGTTTTTAATATCATCAAATATAACTTCATCTGTTTTTAGCTTTTTTTAAAAATATTTGTTAATTTTAATTTCTTGACAATTTTAAATATCTTTTAGTGTTTATCAATAATTGTAGTTTAACACTATAAGTGGAAAGCATTAATTAATGTACTCAAACAAATATAATTAAGATGATTAAACAAATTACGTTATATATTTATTATTTAAATAAAAAAATTCATTCAATAAAATAAGGTAATTAAACAAATTACTTTTTCATTCAATAATTTAATTTTAACGTTAAATTTTCGTTAAAATATTATAATGTATTTGGAACTTATATTTATTTTACATACGTGAATTTTGATATTATAATGTTAGCTTAAATATATTTTATGTTTGTGCAGATCTTATCGTATCTTATTTTAATTTCTAAACACTTTTATCACTTTTAATAACTACAATCAAGTTTGTACTACCCAGCTCATGACGACCACTAGTTGCCCTAAGTCGACAACTTCCCTACCGAAGAGTAAATCGGTAGTCTAAGCATGCAAGCAACCTCTGGCAAGACAGCCTGTAAAAGCTGACAAAACGTAAGATTTAAGCCAACTTTGAATCCTTTAAATAAGTGGATAATGAAGGTCAAAGGTATGCATTATTGAACAAGAACTCACTTAGCTTCGATAATCGAATACTTACTCGAGCGTCGGAGTGTCTTCGCAGGTACACCCCCTGTCGTGGCTTGGGCGGATACTTGACGGGCGTAGGCGAGAACTTAACAGACAGAGACAAGCACCTCCAGGATAAATGCCCAAACCGAGAACATTCTAATAGAGCGAGCTTGGACTGTTCGGGCTGTGTGGAAGGAAACTCTGAAGGTTCCCAAATCTTGTGTAAGAACAATTGGCACCCACCGTAGGGCGGAGAAGAATCAATTCAAGGAATTCAATGGCATCAATAAGCATAACTCAATTCAACTCGAGAGTGACTGGCATTAAACATGTGGGAATACTCTAACATGGTGGAGATAAAGGAGAACTCGTAGACCTAGATGGCCGAGTAGTGGGAATACTCCAACATGGTGGAGATAAAGGAGAACTCGTAGACCTAGATGGCCGAGTAGTGTAAGGCTGACATAGCCAAAGTATTTTCACCGACACTGCCTATAATGAAAAGTTGATGTCCTCCTCATCATTTCCATTCTCCTTTTCTACTATATTTTCGGCTCCGTCAATACTTCATTGTCAAGACCGAATAACTTAACCAAATTGCAGCAATTAGCAATTAGAGTGTTTCAACGATCAACATGTCGGATATTTCATATTTAAACTTTATCCGTAGCGATACCTAAATCAACATCGAAGTTCGACATCGTAATTCTCTAAGCCTTCGGTCTCACTAAGAACATTTCCTCTAGGAAGCCGAAAGCTGCTCAACAATTTTAAATCTTTATCATAATAGGCTATGACTCCTCCGAACCGACTGAAACTCTCAACTTAGTCGCTATACCCAATCCGTCTCCTTTCATCGTCATCCTCACTACTAACATAGCTAATGCCGACTCCCATCCCAGACAAACTCTTCGGCCATGTGTGCATCTCCTCAACCACATCGTTTTTTTTCCACCTTCACGACTGAACTAAGTGATTTGATTTTTGAGGTCCTCGGTTAGAAAGATGAAAAGCAAGATCATATGTGATGTCATTGGATGGAGCAAGATCACGAATTCCCCCGTGAAGTTCACGCAACCTTCTTTATTTACTTTTATCATTGGCGAGGGGCAAAAGTGAATCTGGTGTTTTTACTTTATGTGACCTTCACCCACTCATTTTAATACACTTTGGAAATATCTTCCATCGTGAAATGTGCCATTAAAAGTTACATTTATTATTTATTACTTAGTATATAAATGTACTGGAACATGCCGTGCTTCATTTCCAAGCCATGACTCATCCATCCAATTGGACAATAGTTATTAAGCAAATAATCAACACTGGGGAGATAACCAGTATCGGGCTTTATTTTAGCTCCAAGAGAGGAAACCTCTGGACAATAGTTGGAGGCTTGTAAGGCAATGACAAAGGAGAGCAATCGGCTTGGTTCTACTCTGATCATGGGAGGAAGTTCTCGGAAAATTTCCAATGCAAGGTAAATAATAAAAAAAAATCCAATTATTATTGAACCCCGTTCTCGGTAATTCATTACTTAGCTTTTGGATTAAAACATTCTTCATCTTGCAACAGTGGCATTATTTGATTCTGTCAAATCCACCTTCCACCCACCCTTGCAACCGTTGCACCTTCCACTCACCCGGACACTGGAAGGTAGGCTTAGTTTAGTTCATCTCCGTGTTTGCCTACTCGGGTTCTGACACTGCCCACACGTTCAGCCTTTGTGTCACCGTATCCTTTGGCACCCACATCTCCGAAGGTCGCATGAACTCCACCGTCGCCTTTGACGCCTTCGTTGGTAGCAACATCACCTTTTTCCGTGTTGGTAGTGACATCACTTCTTTTTTGTGGTGTCATCGACATCATCGCCTAGTTCCTGGTCTCCGTGGTGGCCTCCTTCCTCCTGACCTTCGTGACCTCCTCCACAAGTCTCAAACTTACCAGTATAGAAGATTTTCCGCAGGTGTGCTTTGCATACCTTCTGGTACTTGGTGGAATCGATGTTCTCTTTATCACCTGCAAGTACGTAGAGATCACCCTAAGGTCGGTTATATTTGTGAAGTCACAGATCATGACTTTGTTTTAGTGGAGAACTTCGCTGCCCATTAAGAAGTATTTTACTTTTACCTGAGAATGAAAGGGTTTGATGTGTATGACCGCCTGCTGCCTCGCGGAGTCGATTTGCTTTAGAATGGCGGTCACCTTTGGGGTTACCCCTGTCAGTAAGATGTCAATATCCACGAAGGCTTGTAAATCTGCAAGTTCACGTTGAGATATATGGTCTAAACTCCCAAGACCCTTTAATTCTTCAAAAACTTGCACTGTCACCCTCACTCAGGTCGACCTCACGAGACTCATCGAGACCGTGAAGAGAGACATAGTTCTCGGCCTTGGCACCTACACCGTCGCTGCCTTTGTTGTCGCCAACCTCGACACGTTCCTCGCCTTCGGCGACTTTATCCAGAAGCTCCGGTCTAAAGACCCTGTTCGGTTAGGTCTCAAAGCCTTCTACTCGGTCATGAGATAACGTCACTTATGACCCATTCATTTGTGATGGCAGCGCTACCCTTGCATTCTTCAACCCAAAATTTTGTTGCATTTCTCAATTGCTTCTCCGTATGAAGGTTGCATCCACGTTTTTTAAGGGATCAACCGAATATTGCAAATGCTTGTTAGGCAACACCCTCTTGAACATTTTGAAATCAAAGGATGAGAAACCCTCAACTTCATCCTCTTCCTGCTAACTTTGGATTAAAATAATAGCTAACACCAGTATCAACTCTCGAGATGCAAGATTAAATGAGCACCCAACTCGGGGACAAGGTCTTGAAGCACCTTTAAAACCACGAGCCCACTGCTCCTTGTCATCCCAAGACACTCGTTGAAGCATTGAGAACAACATGGTTCTCGGCCATTGCACCTGCACCACCCTCGCATTCATCAACGCCAAGCTCAATTCGCTTCTCACCTCTGGTGACTTTATCCATAAGCTCCGCTCTGACGATGCCGTTCGGTTAGATCTCAACCTTCTTCTCAGACTTCCGCTGCGGTCTCCAATCTCCTGATGACAACCTCCCGGTTCCTCTTTTGGACCAACTCACCTATTCACGGGATCTCTTCCATTGTTTGCACAATCGTATCTTTTCAAGATGGTTGAGATATTGTTGGGCTTTCGCTGAATTCAGTGGTGTAATTACAGTCAACTCTATGCATGCAAGGACCGAACTCTACCAGGACATAGCCGAAGTGTAGTGTATATGAGATGGCTGAAGGGTATCCGGACATAGTCAACAAGACTTATAATCATTAAAGCCAAGTGGAATTAAGTTCAAATGACCGAATAGTATTCGGGTAGGGTGAGTAGTTCTCGGATTGTGCCATGTTACGAGACAACGCAGACAATTACAGTGCCAAACCTCGACCAAACGCTACTCTGCTATACGATTTTGACCTTTATAAATATCAGGTGCGTGGACTCAACACAAGATCGGAAACCATCATCCCAGACCGAAGATATAGCGCCCAAGACAAAAAATCCTAGTCGAGAACAGACACCCTCCAAGCCTCAACAAGAACAAACTCTATATATTTATTTTTGATTGAGAAGTATTCTCAATGATTACTTACTGCTGGCTTGATTGAGTTACCAAGAACAAATTTGGGTTACAGAGCTCTTTGCTACTTGGCAACACACTATCTTTAAGTTGACTGACATGGCCATTTCTCTCTTCCCCTCCCAGATTATCTTTTATTGATTTAAGTTGATGCTATTTTCTTTGTTGGTGTTGCCATGTGTAAAGAGGATATCATGTGCTACAGCAAGCAATGTATGCCTCTTGAGGAATGTTGAACGGACATCTGACCCATATAATGTCTCCCGACTAAATGTGAATTTAACCCATACAACCACTCCATTTAAATGACTAACCGTTTGATTAATCTCTCAGACATTTAGATCGATGCAGGTTTTAGAGAAATACGCTCAATAGGGATCGCGGGACCCAAGGAACCTCAACTAACCTCAACTTGTAGCTACTTTCTATCCGTCGTCACACTTTCTATGTTCTTCCCAACCTCCATTCACTCTTCCCCAGAATGCAAATGTGAAAGAAAATGTAAAAATAGTTTGATTGTTGCTTTAGACTATCACAGAAGAAACACCCGCAAGGTAAACCTTTGGCCAAGTAAGTGGTCAATAATGAAGCATGTGTGACTACTCGGTAATTTCAAAAATGATGTTGTGGGACACGAATCCAATTGAATTATGTGATTCTCGGTTTTCATGTCCTTTGCCATCAGAAGTCTATCATGAAAATATATTGCAGTATCCTCCTTGTTTTAGTTCTGTCCACCCCAAAGAAATCCACTAGTTTCCTGCTGACATGATCAACCAAGAATGACTTCAACACCTCGGTTAAGGGAGAGTTCATTTCCATGAACCCCTACCGATTACAAGACCTCGGTCAAGGGACAGTGTCACTTCATGGTGACCTCCCATAATTCAGAAGAAAATGGGGCAGTGTCACTCCATGGTACCTCCCATAATTCAGAAGAAAATGGGGCAGTGTCACTCCGTGGTGCCTTCCATAACTCAAAAAATAATGGGACATTGTCCTACCATGACCGAGTAGTATGCGGTCACGATCGATATGGCTACCCGATGCTTACAACTACAATCTCATGAAGCTCTCGTGACTAGCCCTCGAGCTTGGGGGGCTAGTGTACTGCCATGACCGAGAACTACACAGTTAGGGCCGACAAGTACTCAGCCTTGACCGACAAGTACTCGGCCTTGACCGACAAGTACATGACCACAATGTGATATAACAGTGCCACAGTTCATCAGACAATTACTGACAGCAGCAGACTGTCAAAAGCTACTCTATCCTCAAACCTCAACCAATAATAATGCTTCTGTATAGTATATAAATACAATGCAAATGAGCCAAACCAAGATATGCTAACCCAATCCTTAAATTGCTAGTCTGACATCCGTGTACCTACTACCTTGGTGCAGGAACGTGAAACATGAGCACCAATTTTTCCCGCTTCATAACGCCTACAAAATTTGCAATCTGTAAGGTGAACGAATACCTTGTCGCTTAATTTTCATCCGAAAACTTGGAGTGACTGATACACTTGTAAACAAACTTTTTCGCTCATAAGATATCGCTCAAGCTTGGGGGGGCAAGTGTACTGCCCAGCTCAGGACGACCACTTGTCGCCCTAAGCTGATAACTTCCGTACAGAGGAGTAAATCAGTAGTCTAAGCGTGCAAGCAACCTCTGGCAAGACAACTTGTAAGAGCTAAGATAACGTAAGATTTAAGTCAACTTTGAATCCTATAAATAAGTGGATAATGAAGGCCAAAGGTATGCATTATTGAACAAGAACTCACTTAGCTTCGATAACCGAATACTTACTTGAGCGTCGGAGTGTCTTCGCAGGTACACCCCCTGTCATGTCTTGGGCGGATACTTGACGGACGTAGGCTATAACTTAACGGACAGAGACAAACACTTCCAGGATAAATGCCCAGACTGACAACATCCCAATAGAGCGAGCCTGGATTGTTCGGGCTGTGTGGGAGGAAACTTTGAAGGTCCCTAAGTCTTGTGTAAGAACAAAGTTTTTATAATTTCAATAATAACTACATGTATTTTTCTGACACTTTTATAAACAAATTATGTATTCAGAGTGAATTTACAAATAAGATCTAGACTGATCAAAATTTGATTTACCAAATTAGAGATATTGGATATGTAATGTTAATATTTTTGGTAATGATGCACATGATTATTTGATGAAATGAAGTCAAAAAAAAAAAACTTGAAGATTTTATTTTTAGAGTTAGTGTGTTATCGTTGTCAATACCAAATTTCGTCCGGGTAAACTTTATTTCAAAAGTGTTCTAAAAGAAAAAAAAATATTTTTCTTAAAAAAAAGTAATAAAAAGATTTTGGAAATGAAGATGCATGGGATTTCTTGAGAAGTAAAGAGGCATGAAATTTCTTGAGATGTGAAGAGGAATGATTTTTTCTTGGGAAGTAAAAAAGGCATGGTCTCTTGGGAAATGAAAAGGCAGGGGCTTTTTCGGAAATAAAAAGAGAGGACTCTCTTTTAAGAGAGGGAGAACACAAAAAGGAAGAAAAAAGGGAGATAGAAAAAACCATCATCATCATCTTCACCACTGAACGACCTTCACAACCACAGAAAAAACACAAAACTCTTCCCATGACACCTTCTTCGAATGGTCGTCACCAACCTCCACCATGAAACTACCTCCAAGTTTCCTTTAAAACCTCACAACCAACAACTCACCCACGGTTTTGCACCAAAAGACACCTCCTTGTTTTTTGCCTAAACACCTTCCAATAACCTCCAAGAAGCCTCCAAAACAACCGAAAACAGAAAATCGGGCTTTGTCGGTACTCCACCACCAACCGCCACCAAACTCGGGTTTCCTGCCTCCATTAGGTGCGTCTCTTTCTCTCTATCTCATTTCCACCATTTTTATAACTTTAAAATGCCTTGAAGCCTCCATTTGAGCCTCGCCGGAGGCTCGCCGGTGCAAGTCCCATTCAGGTTGATGACCGGCGAGCCTTGCAAGCTCATTTTCTCCCACCACAAACCTCCTCTCTCCTCCATTCCACCTCCATTGAGACGAGGGTGAGGAGGGGAACGTTCGCCACCCCATGGCACAGCGTTTTGCCGTCGCCGGAGACTCGCCGAAAAACCAGCCCAGAAACTTCAGTGTTCAAGTAGCCAACTTTGAGAGCAAATTTCAGGAGATCTAGGAACCTTTAGGAGAAGTTGGGGGTTGCATTGGAAAGCTGGGTTTATCCTCTTTCCAGTGGTATGCTACAACCCCATTTTTGAAACCTCTAGATGCCTCAAAAATAAGTGTCAAGATGCGGGTCTAGCATGGATAACAATATTTTCTGGGCACCACATAAAATCATAAACGTGGTCTTGAGGCTTACTTTGGGATGTTCGTTCTCCTTGGTCTTGAAGCTTTAGGAGGTGTATGAGCTATCATTAGAAAGATATTTTTACCCTTTTTCCATTGGTCTAGGTTGGGTGCATTTATGAAATCATTTGGTCACCCAAAATCATCCTGAAAGTAGTACCCCAAACTGGTTTCTGGGCTTCCCAGAAACTAAGTCATGAGAGATAACCAACTAGCCAACTTTGTAGAGTTCGTTCTCCATATCCGTGAACCTTTAGAAGGTGTGTGAGTAGTCTTTGAAAACGTCGTTTTATAACCTTTCTAGTGATATATCATAGATGCATTTATGTTACCATTTGAGCACCCAAAATCAGCTCGAAAAACCTATCCCTAAACTGGTTTTTGGGTTCTTCCCAGAAGCTAAGTTATGGGATAGATTTCAATTTTCAAGTGCCTAAATTTTGAGGGAGTTTTCTCTCAATTTAAGAACTTCCAAGGGCTGTATTTGTGTTTGTTGGAAATATCTATTCAAGATCTTTCAAGTGGTATGCCATAGGTGCATTTATGATGTCATTTGAACCATTAATTTTGACCCCAAAGTTGGGGTCCCAAACTGATTTTAGAAGACCAAATTTTGACTAAAGTTAAAAATTCAGATTCATCAAACACATCAATTTTGGAGAATTTGTTCTCCCAATCCTTAAAGTTGCTAGGGGTGTATAGGTAACCAATGGAAAGCCTTCAGACTCATCTTTAATTTAACACCAAGTTTGCTCATTTCCATCATCATTTGACCATTCAAATTTGGCTTCAAAGTTGGCCTCTTACAACTTTTTTCCCACCAAACCCTAAAGATTTCTACATCCCAAAATCTAGTTTTTGGTCTTGATGCTAACCTTGATCAAAAAAGGACTTTCTAGAGGCACGTACGCTGCCCAAAAGGCGTTATACGAGATTTAATTCAAAAGATTTTAGTTTCATTTGAAATATCAAAGGGCCGTACGCGTCAAGCGATATCCAAATGAAATTTAACTTTCAAAAACCTAAATGTTCTAAAAGTATAAAAAAATACCAAATTTTCAAAAATATAAAAAAATATAAAAGTTTCAAAAAAATAAAAAAATATCAAACATTTTAAACAAATCATTTTCTTGAAAGAACTACATAACCCTGATTCTCTATCCCTGATAGAGATACGTAGGAGCAAGGTCAAACCTTGTCGGGCCCCCAAAACTAAAAAAATATTTTGTTTGTTTTATCTCAATCTCTGTCTTTTTCTTGGGAAAATAAATGTTTTGAAAAATCACACTCGGTTTATTTATTTAATTAAAGGTACCGTCTTAGGACGGGCGTTGTGGGAGTGCTAATCCTTCCCCACTCGTAACCGACTCCCTGATCTAGATCCGATTTTTGTAAACCAGCCTTATCCTCATTTTTTATTCTTATATTATTATTATTTTTTAAAGTTTATGTGTTTAAAGATGAAGGCATGAATGTATATACAAATGTTTTTTCAATGATTTTTCAATATGTGTACAAAGGATTTTTCTTTCAATGAATTTTTCAATTACAATGTATGTACAAATGTGTAAAAAAAAAGGTATGTACAAATTTTCAAAGGAGAATGTATGTACAAAATGTGTTTTTTTTCAAAAATTTTCGATGTGTAGAGCCAGATGTTTATTGTAATCATTGAATTCATTAGATACTTTATTATTATTTTTTTAAAACAAGGGACATCGTCAATTTGGAGCTAATGGCAACATGGGGTAATTATCAACTTTCCGTTTAGAAACACTGCTTTAATTCATGCTTGTGCCCATAAGTAAATGATAAGTGCGTAAATGAGGATTTGAGGCATTTGAAAGATATTGGGAATGCACATCCTCATATATCTTTTCGTTTGCGTGCTTTCGCGAAATAGGGATGCCCCAATTTTCGCATGTTGGGTTGGCTATGTGAGTTTTAGTTTAGAAGAATGTGAACAATTAGGTTTGAATGAGAGTAGGGTTGGTAAAAAATTGTTCCTAAAAGGAAAATAGTCTTTACAAGAAAAAACTCATACAAACTGTCCTTGTTTGTATGTACAAAGGTAATTGTCAACACCCAATTTTGTCCGGGTGAAATAAGAAAAATAATAAAATGTTTTTTACTATTTGTACCATTTTCTTTACTTTCATTTTTTTATAATAAAAATAGAATGCTTAATTTTAAGTCAGGATGCATTTGATTAATTAAGAGTATTAATTTTTGATGAGAAGATAAAATTAAATTTCAGTTGCAATTTTCTTTTTTATTTGTTCAAAACTAAGTGCATCTAATCATTATGTTGGTTAATCTTTATAACAGAATCAATAAAGTTTTATTATACGGTTAGTTAACGATGGAATAGAAAGGAAACTAATAACGTTCATTGATCAAAAGAATTTTGAGTAGTCATAAATGTTTCATATAAAAGATGAATTGAAGAGTAAAAGTGGGGGACAACTACACATTATTCAATAACACAGAAAGGTGTCAAGAAAATTAGGAGAGTCCAAAATAGTCCCGAATATAGTTATGAATCTTTCAAGAATTGAATAAGAATTTACAGTAACAAATTGCAGAAAAATACAAATGCGAGTGTTTCTGATCTTGGAGCCTCTATCGGGTACATATTTTTCTCTTTTTTGTGTATAAACATGTCTCGTGTTGTATATATTTGATAGGTTATTGATAGTCAATGCTTTTACCTATTGCCATTTGATTTATTCCTACATCAAAATACAAGTTTTTAAGTCAAAATTCATGCTTCCCTAAAGAAAAATTTTTAAGTCAAAATTCATTTTGAAAAAGAAAAGAAGTCTAAAAGTTAAAGACTTAAGTCCTGAAAATGGAAATGAGGTGTGGGAGTTTGGTGTTCCTTCCCACGAGGTCACTCAACAGTTGAACATTTTGTCAAATAAATCAATAAAAAATGTTCTTATAAATGAGCAACCTCCATATCTCTTTTTTTGTAAAGGAACACTCACGTGCACAATGTCCAAAATTTCTAAACTTAAGAGTCTACCTCCTTTCATTGAAAATCTTTTGAAAGAATTTAGTGATGTACTCTCTAGTGAAGGTCCTACGGGACTTCTACCATTTAGGGGTATAGAACACCAAATAGATTTTGTTCCTGGAGCCAGTTTGCCCAACAGACCAGCATACAAGACAAATTCAAAAGAAACAAAGGAGATAGAATCTCAAGTACAGGAATTATTGGACAAGGGTTGGGTACAAAAATTCTTAGCCCTTATGTCATGCCTGTCTTGTTGGTGCCCAAGAAAGACGGAAAAATGGAGGATGTGTTGTGACTATCGTGCAGTTAACAACATAACTATTAAATACAAGCACCCAATTTCTAGGCTTGATGATATGCTTTATGAGTTACATGGGTCGGTTGTGTTCTCCAAAATTAATCTAAAAAGAGGATATCACCAAATCAAAATTAAACAAGGTGATGAGTGGAAAATCACTTTTAAGACCAAATTTGGATTATACGAGTGGTTGGTTATGCCTTTTGGTCTTATTAACGCACCTAATACATTTATGAGGTTAATGAATCATGTCCTAAAGGATTGCATACGAAAATTTTTTGTTGATTATTTTGATGATATTTTAGTATATAGTCGTAATGTAGGAGAACATGTACAACATTTAAGAGAAGTGTTGTTGGTTCTTTGAAAAAATAAATTGTTTGCAAATTCAGAAAAGTGTACATTTTATGTAGATAATGTTGTGTTTTTAGGTTTTATTGTAAATAATAAAGGGGTTCATGTTGACCCTGCAATAATAAAAGCCATCCAAGAGTGGCCAACCCCAAAGAATGTAGGAGATGTTAGGAGTTTTCATGAACTTACAAGTTTTATAGAAGATTTGTTCCTAACTTATCTAGTCTAGTTTCACCTTTCAATGAGTTGGTGAAGAAAGATATTACATTCTATTGGGGAGAAAAACAAGAAAAAGCCTTCCAAAGCATTAAATCTAAACTCACTAATGCACCTGTTTTAGCACTACCTGACTTTTCAAAACCTTTTGAGCTAGAATGTGATGCATCGGGGGTTGGCATAGGTGTTGTGTTATTATAGAGTGGTCATCCCATTGCTTACTTTAGTGAAAAACTTCATGGAGCCACTCTTAATTATCCCACCTATGATAAGGAACTATACGTTTTGGTTCGTGCCCTTCAAACTTGGGAACACTACCTTGTGTCCCAAGAGTTTATCATTCATAGTGACCATGAGTCACTTAAATATTTGAAGGGCCAACTTAAATTAAATGAAAGACATGCTAAGGAATTTTTATAGCAATTTCAGTATGTGATCAAATACAAGAACTTTTATAGCAAAACAAATATTGTTGTTGATGTTTTGTCTCGTAGACATGTGCTAATTTCTAAATTGGGAGCCCAAATTCTTGGATTTGAACACATACATGAACTTAATAGTCAAGATTTTGATTTTTCATTCATTTTTGCAATGTCAAAAGAAACCTCAAGGAGGTTACTATGTGAATCAGGGGTATTTGTTTAAAGAAGGAAAACTTTGTATTCGTCATGGTTCACATAGAAAGCTCCTTGTTAAAGAGATGCATGAAGGGGTCTTATGGGGCATTTTGGGGTAGAAAAGACTTTAGATATGTCGAAAGAAAATTTGCATTGGCCCCATATGAGACGAGATGTACAGAGGCATTGTTATAAGTGTGTGGCTTGTTTACAAGCCAAATCTAGAGTTATGCCTCATGGTCTTTATACTCCTTTGCCTGTTGCTTGTGCTCCTTGGAAGGATATTAGCATGGATTTTGTGCTTGGATTACCTAGAACCTAACGGGGCTTTGATTCTATTTTTGTGGTAGTTGTTCAATTTAGCAAAATGACCCATTTTATTCCCTACCACAAGATAGATGATGCAAGCAACATAGCAAGACTTTTCCTAAGAGATGTAGTTAGACTTCATGGATTACCTAAGTCCATAGTTTCTTATAGAGATCCTAAATTTTTCAATCAATTCTGGAGAACTCTCTAGGGGCGATTAGGCACCAAACTAAATTTTTTCACTTATTGTCATCCTCAGACGGATGGACAAACAGAAGTTGTTAATAGATATTTGTCAACTATGCTTAGGGCGGTCTTGAGGGTTAACTACAAATCATGGGATGAGTATTTTCCTCATATTGAGTTTGCTTTTAATCGAGTAGTTCATAGGACTACTAAACTATCTCCCTTTGAGGTTGTATATGGTTTCAATCCTCTCACACCTTTAGATTTATTGCCTTTACCTCAACCTCAAGATTTTATAAACAAAAAAGGGGTCATTAAGGCAGAATTTGGGAGAAAAATGCATGAGAAGGTTAGGGACCAAATACAACAACAAAGTGAGAAGTATGCTAATCAAAACAATAAAGGGAAGAGAGAGCTTATTTTTTAGGAGGGCGATTGGGTTTGGCTTTATCTTAGAAAATATCGCTTTCCACAACATAGGAAGTCAAAACTCAACCCTCGAGGGGATGGACCTTTCCAAGTTCTTAAAAAAATAAATAATAATGCAAACCAATTAGATCTGCCAGAAGAATACGGAGTACATGCTACCTTTAATGTTACTGATTTAGTTCCTTTTGTAGGTAGTACTGATGATGAGGCAGAATGTACAGATTTGAGGACAAATCCTTTTCAAGAGGGAGGCGATGATGCAGGAAGATCCAGGAGAGGTCCTACCACTAGAAGAATTCATGCTGAGTTAGAGACAGAGCCTTCGAGCCAGTCTATTTTATTTTGTTGATCATTTAATTGTAAATAAATTGTATAGAGAAAAATAAATAAAATTCTTTGTAAATAATTTTAATTTTTAGGAAAATAACTTAGGAAAAGCTAAACGTCCAAGTAATGCCACACTTGGAACGTTTAGCTTGAAAGAAACTAGTTTTGCATGTACCTTGGACGTCCACACACCATGGAGCGCCACATATGGGGTATTTTTCTTTGCTTGAAGCTCCACATATGGAGTCCTTGGATATCCTCATGTCATCTCCTCATTAGATAACCATGCTTTACTTGGATCGCCACATGGCTTGCTAGCAGTGGAGAGGATTTGACTAGAGTTAGGGAATGTAAACTAGAGTTAGGGTTAGGGTTAGGGTAAGGAAGCTTGGGCTACAAGCTTCCCAAAATCTATAAATAGCTTTCTTTTCCATTGTAAAATTCAGATTTGATATGAGTGAAGAAATGCTGCTGAAATGCAAGCTTCTTTGCATCAAACTCCTCTTGTTAGCTCTTCTTTAAAGTCTAGCAAGAACCTTTGCCTTTGGAAGTTGGCCTAACCTCTTCCAACACTTCTTCCACCTAGCATCTTCACGTCAAGCTTCCGCAAGGTCTCTCTAATTTGATTCATCTTCCATTTGATTCTGCATTGAAGGAGATTCATCACACATCTCATCATCTTCTTGCTTGCATCAAGGAGGAACTTCATCACGGGTGGCGTATTTGCAGTGTAGGAAATTGGTGAGTGCTCAGGTCTATAATAGGATGAAGGATAACCTCCTCAATGAACTGTGGTTGAGGCTACTTGGACTTCACCTTCCTTTTTCTTGCTAAGGTTAAACCCATTCTTCTTGGCATTCATAACTGCGAGCGAGCCATGTGCAATTTTGGCCACTTTTCAACTGAACTCTATTCTTTCTCCAATAACGACGATGTCAGCAAAGTTAGAAGAAACACTGCCCAACATATGTTCATAGAACAAAGATTGCAGTGTATCTATAAACATGGTTACCATTTCTCGATCTTGCAATAGTGGTTCTACCTGTGCAGCTAATACCCTCCACCTCTAAGTGTACTCCTTAAAAGTTTCAACAGTCTGGTTTGACATATTTTGAAGTTGTAACCTATCAGGAGCCAATCCAATATTTTATTTATATTGTTTCATGCATGAGTCAACTAAGTCCTTCCATGACCGAATTCGAGTTGGTTCAGGATGCATGTACCAACTTAGAGTTGTACCTGCCAGACTATCCTGGAAGAAATGTATCAATAGTTTTTCATCATTTGCATGGGCTGCCATCCTTCTACAATACATTGTCGGATGATTCTTGGGACACGAGATGCATTCGTATTTTTCAAATTCAGGCACTTTGAATTTGGGTGGAATTATAACATTTGGAACCAGGCATAATCTTGCAGCGTCCCCAAATCCATGATTACTTCCTCCTTCAATGGACCTTAGTCTTTCCTTTAGAAATTCAAACTTATTTCTAGTCCCTTCTACGTCATAGGATACCCCTTGATTAGTATTTTGTATCACAGGTCCTGCTCGCGTTCCTTCGTTCGTTACTCGTGAATGAAGAATTGCACGAGTCCTTGTAAAGATTGCTAGTCTGCTAGTACTCATGTCCGTGGGACCAGTATTTGGCTGAACTTGAGTTGACTCTTGTTAGCCCACATATATGCTTGAGGGGTTAATAAGGGTAACTGGTGGTAGTTGTTGTTGATCAGGATACTCCTCATAAAGTGGGGTATAGTTCGGGGGAAAACCGTATAGGGGTCATCCGGTGTGAACCATTATATTCCCCTAAGCAACATTGTTATGAATTGACACTATTTCAAGTTGTGATACCATAGGACTGGAAGAAGTCGCCTCCTCATTTCTAACCACAAGATTATCCTTAGTGGTTTTTAAAGCAGCTAAGGCTTCAAAGATTTGACCTATTTGATCCTTTAATTGGTCGATGTCAGGTTTTATGGACTCTTGCACTTTACCCCAATCTTCCATCCTTTTGCAATTTGCACGAGTTCTATATGGGTGTTGCGGAAATTTAGTCGTATTGTGTTTTTTTATGTTTTTTTATTTTTTTAAAGAGTTAGATGAGAACAAGATATGAAATGCAAATGAAAAAAAAACTAACTAATGTATGTATGTCACGACTTATAGATGAATGTTGTGTATGGTGCAAAGTGACATTAGGTTTATAAAAAACATATACGTGCTACTATGAATGTATGAAGGTAAAATGTGAATGCATGTTTATATGATGACTAAAAAATAATGCATGCTTGTACCTCAAGGGGTACTTATTCATGATATGTGGTGTGTACATGTGATGCACTTATTAGTATGTACAAGAAAAATGGTTTAATATTTTTCAAAATTATTTTATAAAGTGTAACATTTTTTTAATGAGAATTTTTTAAAAGAAAAGGTATTATTTTTTTGAATCAATAACTCAAGAACAGTCGGTGGATAATTGAGCTGCAGAAATTCTCTCTTAGTGCCCTAATTAAAGTTCGACCTAACGGAGTTCAAGTTCTAGGCCTATAAATGCACGCTCACACAGGATAGCTTTCCTAATTCCTATTAAAGACCACTAGAGCTATGACACACTCCACCGCACTCCACCGCACATCTATATCATTTGGTAAACGAAATCTTTATGGATATGAGATAAAGCAAAAAGACTCTAGTTGGAGTTCTCACAACAAGCAGGAAGTACAAGCCTTCAATCTTGCTACACAACCTCTTTATTTCTAAGTTTCCACAGACCCGGGTATAACATATGCAAGAATGTGTGTGTGTGGAGAGGGAAGAATGCATACCCAGTCCCCACCTGCAAAACAATTAGAAAAGTTCCCAAGCAGATAATATAACATGTTGTCTACCCTAAGGTTCAATATTTTAATAGTAATTGTAAAAGTAAGAAAACGTGCAAAAATACATACAAAAGATAAGCAATCATATATAAAAAAGAAAAGGAAAAGATAAACATTCAGAAAACCACACTTATTTTTATTCATTTAACTAAACTGGCTTGACTCTAAAAAATTTTCCCCATTGGAGTCACCATCTATCGCAATTGGGATCAGGACAGGAGCGACAATCAAAATTTTTTAAATTTTATAAAAATATATTAAATAGAGATGGAGTCGCCACCGTAATTTATTATGAAAAGCTATAGAAAAATCAAGAAAAAAATGTTTGCGAACCAGATATGGATTCGATAGTCGGTTACGTATGGGGAAGGTGTTTGCACCTCCACAACGACCGTCCTAAAACGATACCTTTAATCAAATAAGAAAAATAGTTGTAGTTTTATGAGATGTTATTTTTCCCAAAAACAATAACAATAAAGATGCAAGTAAAGCCAAATAAAAAAATAAAGAAAATGTTTTTTATTTCATTTTTGGGCTCAACAAGGAGTAACCTTGGTCTTACGTATTTCCATGCATGATGAAAAATCTGGGTTTACGTAACTCTTGTTTGAAAATGTGTGTTTGGTATTTGCGTGTTTGGTGTTTTTATATATTTTTTATATTTTTTATGCGTTTTATATTTTTATATTTTTTTAGAGAATTTTAAATTTTTATATATTTTAGAGAAATTTTATATTTTTATATTTTTTTAGGAAATTTTATATATTTAAAACTAAACTGAATATGGCTTTTGGGATAACACTCTCGGAAAGAGATACTGCACTCTCTGAAAAGATACGACACTCTCGGATATAGACTCTCAAAAAGAGATACAACACTCTCAGCTATGCGTATGGATACAACATTCTCGATCGCAGCACATGGATACGGTTCTCTCACTCTCGGAAAATAGATACTGCCCTTTCGCTCATGCATATGGATACGACATTCTTGGCCGCAGTGTATAGATAAGGTACAAGGTTTTACGGATGTGGATTGAGGTTCTAAGCATGCGACTTTAGGTTTTGAGGATACGGTTTAGCTTCTTAAGATGCGGTTTTGAAGTTCTGAAATGCGGTTTCTTATCTCTAAGATGTGGTTTTGGGCTATAAGGATGCGGTTTAGGTTCCTAAGATGTGGTTTAGGCTATTACGAATGCGGTTTGACTTCTAAGGATACGCCTAGGCTTATAAAGATACGATTTTCGCTTCTAAGGATAAGGCCTGGGATTATATGGATATAGTTTTAGCTTCTAAAGGATAAGGCCTGGGCCTGGGTTCCTATGAATGCGGCTTTGGCTTCTAAGGATTCGGCCTGGGCTCTTAAAGATGCGACTTTGGCTTCTAAGGATACGACCTGGGCTTCTACGGATGCGGCCTTGGCTTTTATGGATGTGACCTTATGCTCTGAGATGTGGTTTTGGCTTCTAAGAATATGGCCTGGGTTCATATGGATGTGGCTTTGACTTCTAAAGATACGGCCTGGGTTTCTATAGATGTGACTTGGGTTCCTTTAGATACGACCTTGGCTTCTAAGGATACGACCTATGCTCTTACAATTGCGACTTTGGCTTCTAAGGATACGACTTTAGGTTCTAAGGATACGGCCTGGGCTTCTATGGATGTGGCCTTAGGTTCTGCGAAACTATTTTGGCTTCTAAGAATACAACCTGAGTTCTTATGGATGCGACCTGGGTTCCTATTGATATGGTCTTGGCTTCTAAGGATACAACCTGGCTTCTATGGATGCGTCCTGGGTTACTATGGATACGATATTGGCTTCTATGGATACGACATGGCTTATAAGGATACAGCCTGGGCTCTTACAGATGTGACTTTGGCTTCTAAGGATATGGTCTGAGATCTTACAGGTGCGGCCTTGACTTCTTAAGATATGGCCTGGGCTTCTAAGGATACGACTTGGGCATATATGGATACGACCTTGGGTTACAAGATGCGGATTCAAGTTTTAAGATGCCGTTATGTAAAACGGAGTTGGGTCTGTTTAGTAAAAGGCACACTCGGACTTGGTTTAAGGCACTCAGCTAGGTTATAGGGTACTCAGCTAACAACACAACTCAGTTAAATGGCACTCGACAAGGCTTTAACCATTGTGCAAAACACTGACAGCGATAGCGTCTATTTTACAAAGTAACTTCATAGAGCACACAGTTTCAATGAAGCTTATTTTTTTACGCTTTTTTCTATTATTGTATTTTTTCAATTCTCTAGTCCTCAATTTTCCAATAAAATAAAAACAAAAGCATAATTATGTATGACCATAGGCATTGTGGCATGCAGGCAAGCAATGTAATAATGCATAGTGAATATGCCTTGCTGAAAATGAGGACAAAAACAAAAACAAATAAAGATGGAGGCAAAATGACACTAACCTCTACGTGATCAACTACGAATGAAAGATGATGGTTCTCTCTGGTGCCAAGAAAAACTCAATATCATGCGTGCAAGTCAAAACTTATACCGAACAGTGTATAGTATGTGTCTGTGTGTGATCAACGTCAGAGAAAATTGTAGTGTCTCTCCCTAAGGCTCCCTCTGCGTGTGCATGTCCTCTTTATATATTTCATGTTGACCTTTAAACTTTCCCCCGTCCCGCTTTCCCATCATTGTTTTTATTAAAAATGAATTGACTCTCATTTAAATTAAACTAAAACAGACAAAGCAAACTAGTGGCACACAATTACCATACCAGGATGAATGGGGGTGCAACGTGAGAAAGAGGAAGGTACAATTGCAGTTAGAAATATGAATGAATATCAGAGAGAGCATCACAGGAAAAAAAATGTATGGGGAGTGAATAAGTATAATTGTGGGGAAGAATGAGCGATGTGTCGTGATGGTGAAGTGGGGAGAATGAACGTGTAGAGTGAAAGAATTAGAACGTGAGAAAATAAAAGTATATAATATCCATTAAGAGAGGACGAACGACATGTATTAGTGGTAAAAATGAAGGTGGACATTAACCTCGAAAGATCAAAGAGATTGGACATTAATAGTGTGAGTGAATGACATTTAATGTTTCAGAAGAAAGAGATTACGTAAAATGAAAGGAGAGAGAAAACATGTATGCATCTATGAAGGTGCAATGACGAGATCGGCAGGAGAAAGCTGCATGGGAAAGAGAGTGAACGTGGCAACCTAATTAATGGAGGTTTGGGGTATGAGTAGCAAACGTCCCATACCCTATTTTTTCATGTTCGACACACCTAATGGGCTAGGCTTAAAACAAAACATCGATCTCACTTTTTTTTCAATATTATTTCCCTAAAAACATTATTTCTTTTTTCTAATAATAAACCAAACTACTTGAAAGATTAATTATTTATTATATATATTTTTTACATTTTTTATTATTATACTTATTTTATTATTTTTTTTATTTATACATTTCTTATGCTTCTATTTACCTGGATGAAATTGGGTGTTGACAATCGTTCGTCCACAAGTTCACTAGTAGCCTTTCGTACATGAATTTGCTTAGAAACTTCATCTATATGTGGTGGACGACCCAACTCCTTCTCCTACAAACATCATCACTAATATACGAAGTTATAAAGAATAAAAACGATTTCTGTTTAGTGTACTTACCATACGAATTGCATGTTCACGTCTAGTAATGGAGCCATCTGTGTGTAAATTGCCACCTATTTCAGATGCTCGATTTTGTTGGGCTTGTGAATTGTGAACATTTTGCATAATAATATGTAGAATTCCACATGGATAACAAGGATTTTCACATCGAACATCCAATTTGGCTTTTTTTGAGTTTTTCGTGTTTGCATGAACATTTCTAACAGCCTATGTGAGGCTTTGGAATGAATTTTTTTTTTTTTTATCATTTGCTCATGTTCAGGTCTCCCACTGACCTTCATCTATGTAAACACAAATGGGAATACAACATATAAATAAGAAATGTTTCATCCATAATTTATAGTACCATATACACAAATTTCAATTTTTAGTTAGGTACCCCTTTGCCTCACATCTCTTTGAAACTTTTGTATAGATGTAACTGATCTTTATGACAAAGGATATTGATTTTATTTATATCATAACACTATAAATGTTTAACCAATCTTATACTAGTTTTTCATAATAAGTAATGATGATCATATGGCATTAAATGAAAATTTCATTTACTAATAATTTATGTTATTTTTTTAGCTAAATTATTCTGATTTTACTTCACTCTCTTGAATTGATTATAATGCCACTATTATGGATGAATCATATGATCATATTGTACCCAATTGGAATGCTTACAAGAAGAGGATTTGATCCTTGAGGATTTAATGGGTTGAAGTTATTGTAGATTGGAGGTGGTATTACTCATTTATCCTAACTATTTACTGTGGAAGTTATTCTTGATATTATTTCTATTGTTTTCTCTAAATGATTCAACTATTATCTTGGATGCAGTATTTTCTTCAGAAAATTCTCCTAAAACAAGAGAAATCATATTCTTCTACTATATACATCCCAAAATTTTGGATTTCTGTGGTATATGAATTCCAAAATTTTTAAATGATTACTTCTAATCATCTAATAAATCTAATTCATCTTATCTTTATGGTTTAATGCAATTTTATCTTAATAATGTATATCTCACTTTTCTCATTTCTTTTCTTTAACCCCAATGATAATCATATGAAACTGATGAACGCCTTAACTTCTCAAATTCCTTCTTTGTTAATATTTCTGCATACCTCTCAGAGAATGAATCGAGTACTAACATGATAGAGAATTCAGTTTCCTTTTGAGGACCCATCCACTCTATGTTAACTTTCTCACAGGGTCTAGATGTCCCTTTGGTTTTGGATGGACTAATGATGGTGACTTTCTTTCTTCCACCAGCAGCATATTACAACCCTTTTATTAATTATAGAAGCATATTTTATAATTAGGGTAAGGAAGAATTTTGTATAATAGAAAGAATAGATGTGTAAAAATGGATATGTAAAATATGTATGAACTAATGGAAGTATATTAGTTTTAAAAGTTAATCAAGCTTATGCAAGACGAAAGAGAATAACTATTTTCATAATTCTTCAGGTAGTAGACCATTATATGATTTTACATTCATTATTTCATGTTATTCTATTCTCTAATACAGATTTCCTAACGCATTTCAATGAATAAATTTTTGTATTACATATTCCATTTGAATTGTCTAATAAGAGTTTTTGCTTTCGTTCACATTGCTTCTGCAATTTTTGGAATTGTTCAATATAATTTTATTAAATATTAGATGAAATCATTATTATTCTAGTTCACAATCATTAGATAAAAGTATACTTTTCGAAATATACTGTTACACGAAATGTCTTATCGTTTAGACCAAAGTAAGTAGTAGACATTTGAACACATTTTGTAATTTTTTTATTCTATGTAAAGATTCAAAGATTTTAGTCGTTAAAATTTTTTAAGGATAGTTTCTAATGTATCCAAATTCGGTCCGTGTACTGAAATCTAAATTAGCATTTTATGTCTTTAATTTGTGCATTTTCAAATTCTTTTTGCATTAAGGGATATTTTGAAAAAAAGATAAAATCCTATAATGTTAATATATATATATATATATATATATATATATATATATATATATATATATATATATATATATATATCCGGGTAAATAAAATGATGTAAAAAAAGAAAATAAAAAAATGTTGGTAACAATAAGAAATAAAAAAAACATTTTATTAATTTTAGTTTTTTGCATTAATTTTCGCTTAAAAAAATAAATATAGTAATAATTAAAATAATAAAATTTGATTTAAATCTTACCTTTTTTATAGAAAATAAAACAATAATAATAAAAAAAATGTGACTTAAATATAAATAGTTTCTTTTTAAAAAAGGGGAAAAGATAAATAAAAATAAAAATATAGATTGTTTGTTTCTAATTTTTAATAATAAAAATAATAGTACAATAACTAAAAATAATAATAAAAAAAGATACTAAAAAATATAATAAAAAACCAATAATAAAAAATATGTTTTCATTTGAAAAAAAAATAGATTTCATTTAATTGGGTCCACTTTTTAAACTACTTGTACAGAAAATAAAAAATAAAAAAAGGCCTGGTCTCTTAAGGTTTAAATAGGAAAATGAGTTTTAGCATTTGACTAGGCTCTTTTATCTATTTTTAGAATTAGTGTGCAGATTATTTGATTTAATTAAAATTGATAGAAAATTGCTTGATTAAACACTGATTGAGCCTAGTAATATAATTAATTTGAATCTTGAATAAAATAAATCTAAGAAAGGAAGTTGAGGATATTAGAGAGTCTGTTTTAGGGTCTTTTATGATAATCGATTATTTTGCTTTAATGCAAATAATTCTAACTAATCCAATTAATTTTTCACTTTTTCTTAATAAAGAAATACTCATTAAAGTTTGCCAACACCGAAAGATTAAAAAGCCTGAAAAAGAAACAATTTGTATGATTAGATATAATTTGCAATCACAATTAAGAGGCACATTGTATACTTTTTTTACAAATGGATATACCCTACCTCAGCCCTACATACAAGGGTGGGAACACTCATGGACAGAGACTACGGCCACGAGATAGAGGGACACTCACAAACGAAAAAGAACACATAGAATTACAACACACACTTAGAGAAAATTGTTCATAGGCGGCAGAAAATTATAGTTCACATTCCAATTACGAGAGCTCGAAGCTAACTTTGGTCTTCAACTAATACGTTTTTTGTCCTCTATACTTTCGTAGGATTCATACTACATTGTATTTGCTTTGTGATCACATGGTGTAATATTAAATAAAATAGCAATAGATAGAAGATAAAGAAATTTATTTTCTTATTTGAGTTGTTGCTTGGGATTGCTGCTTTTTTTACTTTCACAACTTCCCACCCAAATCAAAAGATTGTTGTTCCTGCCACAATCTCCATCTCAAAAGAAAGCCTCCAAAACTCCAAATCTCAGTCAATCATGAAAGCAAGAACATTAGAACATTCAATAGGAACCCTAAACCCCATCAGAACCCACTAGAGCACTCAAAAGAAACCCTCCAAAACTCAAAATCTCAATGAATCATGGAAGCAAGAACATTAGAGTACTCAATAGGAACCGTAAACCCAATCAAAACCCATGAGAGCACTCAAAAAAAAAATCCTCAAACACTCAAAATCTCAGTGAATCATGAAAGGAACATTAGAGCACTCATCAGGAACCTTAACCCCCATGAGAACCCATAAGAGCACTCAAAAGAAACCCTCTACAACTCAATATCTTAGTGAATCATGGAAGCAAGAACATTAGATTACCCAATAGGAAATCTAAACCCATCATAACTCATCAGAGCATTCAAAAGAAACCCTAAACCATTATTTTTATTATTATTATTATTATTATTATTATTATTATTATTATTATTATTATCATTACCATTTTTTTCTTTGTTTTCTTAACAAATCAATAAGTAATGTTTTACTTCAAATAAATTTGTGAAAATATAAAAAAATATATAAAATTTTCAAATTAAAATATCAAACATCATCAAACAAATTTTTAATTTAGAACTACGTGAACTGTCATTTTCCTTTCTGAAAATACGTAAGACCTAGTATAATCCTTGTCGAGCCTAAAAAATAAAAAAAAAATTATTTTCTTTGTTTGGTTAGTTTGTTTATTTTCATTTATTTTTATTTGCATCTTTGTTTTCTTATTTTTGTTTATTTGTATTGATGTTCATTTTAATTTCTTGCCTTTTTGTTTATTTTATTTTATTTACATTAATGTTTGTTTGTTTTTATTTGTACTTTTATTATAATTATTTTTACGAAAGTAATATTTTGTAAAATGACACTCATTTTTGCTTATTTGATTAAAGTTACTGTCTTACGGGCATTGTGGGGGTACTAATACCTTCCTCACATGTAACCGATTCTCTCGAATCTTAAATCTGGTTCATAGATATTTCTTTTTTGGTTTTTTTGTAGTTTCCTATAATAAACTATGGTGACGACTCCATCTCTAATAAAAATATTATTTTTTAAAAAAGTTAAATTTTTCATTATTGCCTCCTCGTCGCGATTCCGATTGCGACAAACGGCGACTCTACTGGGGACATTTTGAGACTCAGGCCAATTTAATTAAATTAGTAAATTTTTGTGTGGTTTTCTAATGTTTATCTTTTCCTTTTGTTTTATTCGTTTATTTTTGTAAATAATGTTTGTTTTCATAATTTTAGGATTGTTTATTTTTTGTATATAATGTTTTATTTCTTTGTATGTGTTTGTATTGTTGAAATATTGAACCTTAGGGTAGACGACATGCTATATATATGCCTAGGAACTTTTTTGGCTGTTTTGTAGGTGGGGGTTTGGTATGCATTTTTCTCCCTTCACACACACACTTTTACATGTTGTGAGTGGGACCCTATACCTAGGTCTGTGAAGCTTAGAAATAGAGGAGTAGTGCAACAAAGGCTCCGAAAGGAAGCACTTTCTTTTCTAGTCGTTGTGAGAACTCCAGCTAGAGTCTGTTTGTTTTAGTGTCATATCCATAAATATATCGTTACCGAGTGATATTGATATGAAGTAGAGTGAGACATGGCTCTAGTGGCCTTTAATAGTAAATTAGGGCAAGCCACCCTTTGTGAGCACATTTACAGATTTAGAACTTAATTATAATACAGCCATGAAACTGATGCAACCACCTTATCCCAAGTTTTATGATGCCAATGCTAAGTGTGATTACCATGGTGGGGTTGTGGGTCATTCTATTGAAAATTGCAGACCATTTAAATATAAGGTTCAACAATTGATAAATGTAGAGAGGTTGACTTTCCAAGAGGATAAACCTAGTGTTGAGAAAAATCATTTATCCGGACACACAAGCCCATCGACAAAACGCTATCATAAGTGAAGAAAGTCAAGTGGCTGCAATGGACGAGATGTCTGACCACGAAGAGCTGAATCTTGTGCACCCCTGTCTTCCTGATGCACGGATCTGTAATTGGGAGTTTAAAGATTTACCCATGGTGTATACCGATAATGAAATGTAATTTGTTTTATTTGTTTTTGCTTTCTTGTTTTTTTTTTCTTCAAATAAAGCCTTTTGTAAAATAAGTTTTGGCCAAGTTCAAGAGGGGGGTGAATTGAACTCCTTTTAAAAATTTTCGCAAATGTATTTTTCAATATGAAGAATGAAAAATCTTTAAAGAAACTATTCAAGATGATATAAAATGCAATCAGCAAAGGTACTAAACTAATTCCAGAATAATAGCAATCGCACAGAATCAAAAAACTGAAGACAAATTTTAATTCTGGAAAACCAGTAGACTGTTAAGCAAGTTATGGAAAAACAGTGTCAGTAAAACCAGTTGTTAAAGATTAATTCAAGAAATCAAAGAATTCGATCAATTCCAAGTTTGCAATGAATTACTGATTCAAGAACCTTTTATTAAACAGGACAGACTTTGTTTAATATTTGAAAACTATTTTTAACCACTAATTGTGGAAAGTCAACTTTTCTGGAAAAACAGATTGATGAATAGAAAACCCAGTGAATTAGAAAATTGTTTGTTTCAGAAAAGCATCGAATAAAATGTGTATAGATGTATTATATGATTTAAAAGATACTCAAATATTAATCAGAACCAATCAATTAAACTAGTTAATGAGTTTTTATCAGATTCTAAAAAATCAAAGAGATTAACATAAATTGTAAAGAGGTGAGCAAGAAATAGCAAGAACACACATATTTATCTTGGTTCACCCTTCCTCAAGGGCTACGTCCAGTCCCTTACTTCATAGTAATAATTTCTACTATAAAAGATCAAACCATATTAGTTTACAACAATTCAGTCACTTGCAACCCGCAAGAATACACTGCTCCCTGCAGCAAACCTACAGCAGAACCTGAAACTATACAAACTCCACTGTATATTCCAGAATACCCCTTACTGATCCCCTCAACAAGTTACAACCTGTACAAATCCCATTGTACAAACAGAATTACCACACCAGGTAACTCACACCAAAATAGAATCCAGTACAATGAAAGAATTGTCACAAACTCAGTAATACAAGCACTTCTATATAACAAATTACAAAAGTAATGAAGAAAGGGTATAGAAGGCTTAGTCTGATGATCAGATCAGTGATGAAATTGTCCCAGTCAATTAAAAGCTCCAGCAGTATTCAGAAAATAGTTCTTGATCAAAGAGTTTGATTGATGAGAAAGCACTTTTCTCTCTTTGAAAACTCAGTTCTTGCTCAGAAAATGTTTAGAATGATTTCATATCTATTTTCAAATATGCGCCAACTATTTATAGACAACTGTCTTAAAATTCAATCGATTGTTTTGTCAAACAATAGATTGTTTTTCTCGAGTTAGTTAAAACAGTTATTCAAAACTCAAGTTCTGATTTTAATGATTTCTCAAATCCTTTGTTAAATCAGAAAACACTTATGGAGCTTATCCTTGATTAAGATTGCATGCATCACTGATTTGAACTCAAACTTGACACACAACACACAATCCTAAGTTCTAAACCGAGCTCCTCCAATCTTCAAGCAAACTCCATGCAGTCCACATATGATCACAAGGTCTTGAACTTCACACATGATTGGCTTCATCAAATCTTCATAGCAACTCACTGGTGCTAACAATCTTCCCCAATTTGATGAAGACAAACAATGGTGTGTTGAATTGAAATACATGTTTGTTCTTCTGTAAAACAGTTTACTAACTTTCACAAAGCTCCCCCATAATTTGATATCCTTTTAATAATATTTCACAAAACATAGTGAAGTAAACAATAACACAAAGGATAACAAAGTTCCTTGATAATAAGCATGAGTACATATGATAATCATAGATCAGTACAAATCGTGCACCAAACTGATACAACATTACAAACTAAAATTTGGACTATGGCTGGATAAATTAGCAAATCAGAGTAGTAACAGCAGCAACAGAAAACATGAAACAACAAGTAACAGCAGAAACAACAAACAACAACGGCAGGAAATATAACAAACATCAAACATACAGTAAACTAAAACTAACAATATCAACCCTAGACTCCTAGACCACACAACCACAACACTTCCTAATCTCAACACTCATAATTATCCCCTATTAACTTCATCAAATGGAAGAGAAAACACCATTAGATATGCAATGAAAAGGCCTAAGTGTTGTGAAGTAGTGTGTGAGTGTATGCATGTTCAGCTAGCTACTTAATGAAAGAACAGTTCACTACAGAACAAAACACAGATTGACAATACACTACACAAAATAGCTTTTCAGCAGGTTAAGATTCCACACGCAATCAGTTTACATAGTTGGTTATACTTAGTTGCAGAGATTCTCCAAAAATAGCCTTTGAATTGTTGACTTCCAGTGATCCTATGACACGTGGAGCCTTGAACAATCTCTCTCTTCACATGCTAAACGTGACTTTAACCCATTTTGTCTTATTCAGTCCTTCAGCTCATTGAGTTGTATTGTGCTTGATTCGAACCTAACTTATCTAGTTGCACAACTTTGTTTCAGTTGCATTGTAACTCCAAAACAGTTTCACATGCATCCAGAATTAGAATTGAATCAGATATCAATATCCAGTCAGCTGTAACATTGTTATTAAACATATTTTAAAACTGATCCAGATATAGTGAATAGCCATGTGAACCTAATACAGTAAATGTAAAACTAAAACTGATACAATAAGTTGTAAAAATCGAAACTGGTAAAGTAATCTATGAAACTTGAAACTGGTACATTAATATGTAAGACTAAAATTGATACAGTGAGTTGTACAGAAATTAAGATTGATACAAAAATTTGTAAATTGTTATGTAATTAAATCATCCAATAATCCATTCAGTAAAAACTAATTTATTTCACAAATTTGAAATCAATAATCTCAAGTTCATTTCGAAGGAAGTTAAACCTCTCTTTATTAAGTGGTTTTGTAAAAAGATCAGCAAGCTGATTTTCAGTACTAACAAACTAAATTTCACAATCACCATTATTGACATGGTCTCAAATGAAGTGATGGCGAATTTCAATATGCTTAGTCCTTGAATGTTGAATTGGATTCTTGGTAAGATTAATAACACTAGTATTGTAACATAATAATGGAATTTTAGACAAGTTAAAGCCGAAATCACTTAACTGCTACTTGATCCATAAGCTTTGTGCACAACAGCTACCAATTGCAATATACTCGGCTTCAGTAGTAGATAATGCAACACATGCTTGTTTCTTACTATGCCAAGATATCAGACTTGATCCTAACAGATGGCATGTTCCACTGGTGCTTTTCCTATCTATTTTACATCCTGCAAAATCAAAATCAGAATAACCAACTAAATTCAGAGAAACTTCACTTGGATACCATAGCCCAACATTTGGGGTTCCTTGCAAGTATTTCATAATACTCTTTATTGCAGTGAAGTGTGATTCCTTAGGATTGGATTGAAATCTGGCACAAAGACAAACATTAAACATGATGTCTGGCTTGCTAGCAATAAGATAAAGCAGTGAACCGATTAAGCCCCTGTACTTGGTTTGATCCACACTAGTTCCTTTCTACTCCAAATCCAAGTGACAATTAGTGGCCATAGGTGTTGAAATCTCTTTGCAATTTTCCATGTCAAACTTCTTCAATAACTCTTTCCAATACTTGGTTTGACTAAGGAATGTCCCATGCTTTAATTGCTTGATCTACAGTCCAAGAAAATAGTTAAGTTCTCCCATCATGGACATATCAAATTCTCCCTACATAGCTGCAACAAACTGCTCACACAGATTTTGATTAGTGGATCCAAATATAATATCATCAACATATACTTGAATCAAAATAATATCATTGAATGCTTTCTTGATAAATAATGTCTTATCTGTTTTGCCTCTCTCATATGCATGAGATAGTAAGAAGTTGCTCAACCTCTCATACCACTGTCTTGGGGCTTTCTTCAAGCCATATAAAGCTTTCTCCAGTTTGAAGACATAATCTAGATGTTTATGATCTTCAAATCTAGGAGGTTGACAAACATAAACTTCTTCGTCAATATACCCATTAAGGAAAGCACTTTTGGCATCCATTTGGTGAAGTTTGAATCCGTTCATGCAAGCATATGCTAAGAGCAGTCTAACAGCTTCAAGTCTTGCTACTGATGCATAGGTTTCCCCATAATCAATTCCTTCTTCCCGATTGTAACCCTTTGCAACCAGTCTAGCTTTGTTTCTCACAATAACACCTTGTTCATCTAACTTGTTTTTGAACACCCACTTAGTGCCAATGACATTCATCTGATTAGTTCTTGGAACAAGTTTCCAGAACTCATTCCTAGCAAACTGGTTCAGTTCTTCATGCATAGCAGGTATCCAATTGCTGTCCTCCAGTGCATCAGCTACAGTCTTTGGTTCAGTTTGTGAAACAAATGCCATATGTTCACAGAATTGATTCAGTGTTCTTCTGGTCGAAAGTCCTTTATGCACTTGACAAATAACATTGTCTAAGGACAAATTTCTGGGAACTCTCCACTCTCTTGGAAGTCCAAAATTAACTGCATCAGTACCAACTCCAGATTTAGTTGATTGAACTCCCTGGTCATCTGATTGAACCTCATGCAATTTACTGGTATCTTCTAATTTATTTTCCAGACCAGTATAATTTATTGGTATCTTCTAATTTATTTTCCAGACCAGTATCAGCTTGTTGAATGTTTGGAAACTCATCATTTGCAACTGTCTTAGAATTTTTCTACATATTTTGTTTAGTTTCATCAAATGTAATATGCATGGATTCCTCTACTAACTTGGTTCTTTTATTGAATGTCCTGTATGCATGACCATGAAGTGAATAACTAAGGAAAATACCCTCATCAGATTTTGAATCAAATTTGCCCAAATTATCCTTACCATTATTCAAAATAAAACACTTACAACCAAACACTTTTAGATGAGATACACTGGGCTTTCTTCCTTTAAACAACTCATACGGGGTCTTCTTCAACATTGGCCTGGTGAGAACCCGATTCAACACATAGCAAGTTGTGCTCACTACATCCGCCCAGAAATACTTTGGCAATTCAGTCTCATTCAGCATTGTTCTAGCAAGTTCCTCTAAGGACCAATTCTTCCTTTCTACAACTCCATTCTGTTGTGGAGTTCTTGGTGCTAAGAAGTTGTGATTAATACCCAGTTTACTGTAAAATCTGTCAAACTTCTCATTCTGAAATTCTCCTCCATGATTCGATTTAATGGAAGAAATATTGCAGTCCTTCCCATTCTGAATGACTTTGACAAATCTTTTAAAAGCATGATAAGTTTCATCTTTGGTAGCAATGAAAAATGTCCAAGTAAACCGTGAATAGTCATCAACTATAACAAGACCATAGTAATTTCCTCCTAGGCTCATAGTTCTAGAGGGCCTGAATAAATCCATGTGAAGCAGCCCAAGTGGTCTTGAAGTAGAAATAACATTTAAGGGTTTGAAAGTGTTTTTTTTTTTGTTTACCCTTTTGGCATGCTTCACACAGTTTGTCTCTTTCAAACTTGAGCTTAGGTAATCCAATTACTAGCTTTTTTAATGCAATCCTATTGAGATTAGGCATATGAATATGAGCTAACCTTCTATGCCGTAACCAAGATTCATCATTCCTAGTGAGCAAACAGTTCATGCTAGATGTTATGCAAGAAACATTAAGCATATATACATTATTTACCTTTTTACCTACTATGACAGTTTCACTGGATTTTGAATCAGCTATGAGGAAAAGGTTAGGCTCAAAGGTGATCTTGTACCCCTTGTTTACCTACTATGACAGTTTCACTGGATTTTGAATCAACTATGAGGAAAAGGTTAGGCTCAAAGGTGATCTTGTACCCCTTGTCACACAGTTGACTGATGCTGAGCAAGTTGTGCTTTAATCCATCCACTAAGAGTACATCTTTGATGATCACTTTGTCATCTCCTCCAACGTCACCAACTCGAAGAATCCTACCCTGATTGTTATCTCCATAGGTGACATAGCTAGCAGGTTTCAATTTCAGATTAGTTAACTGGGAAGCATCACCAGTCATGTGTTTGGAGCATCCACTATCAGGTACCACAGTAACTTACTGGATGCCAAACAGACCTGCAAAACAGATTAGGTTTGATATATTGGTACCCAATTAAACTTGGGTCCAACAGTGTTAGATGTGCTTTTGGGCACCCACCTATCTAGTCCTTTAGGCACATCAAATTTCCTTATTCTACAGTTTCTAACTGAATGGCCCTTTCTCATACAATAGAAGCAAGTACTGGATTGTGAAGACTGTGATCTAGAACCCTTAAAAAAATTGTTAAACAATTTCTACTTTCCTTTGGGATCAGTTTGATAACCAATATCAGGTTTTTCAAAAACACAGTTTTGAGATCCCAAAAGTGCATTAAGGTTAGTTGTTCCCATAGAAAGTTTAGATGCAGTACAAATCAAATAATTCACTTTATTTTGTAAAACTGCACAATTTTCACAATCAACTAGTTTGTTGGAGTTAAATCCACTAGAGTTTACAGATTTGTAATTCTCTTCTAAAGTTTCAAAATTAGTCTTTGCTTGAAGTAACTCATCCTCCAGCTATTTAACTCTAGTCTCCAGCCACTTGTTCTTACCATTCACTTTATTGTTGGAAAGAGCTAATTTGTTAGCTTATTCATGAGTTTATTGAAATGCATGAAGAAGTGTATTGTAGTTAGTGCTACTTACTTCAGAGCTTTTTCCAACCATCAAACACGGTGTGGCTTCAATCTCTTCCTGGATGAGGAAGCATTGTCTTCCCATGCAATATATGTCTTTCTTCCTTTTCCGATCTTGTAACTCTTCTTTTCAACAATCTTTTCTTTGTCAACCAATTTTGGACAATGTGCTTTCACATATCCCTGTTTGCCACAACCAAATTTGAATCAGATTTTCTACTATACCTCTTATTCTGCTGATTCTTTGTCCTGCTCTTCAGTCTGATGAATTTTTGGAATTTCCTTGTCAGTAGATTGAGACTTTTAGTATCACTTTCTTCTTCTGAACTGTCCTCACTAGTTCCAACTTCAGCAGCTTTTGATTTGAGTGTGAGGCTTCTAATTTTATTCTCAGCAGTTTTCATTTCTTTCAACCTCGTCATTTCCATTTCATGCTCTCTCAACTTTCCAAAAAGTGTTGTTGTAGTCAAAGTTGTCAAATCTCTAGTTTCGAAGATTGCTATCACTTTGGGTTGCCAACTTCTGTCCAAGCATTTCAGAATCTTTATATTCAGCTCATCTTTGTCAAATTGTTTTCCAAGCCTGATCAAGTAATTGACTATACGAGTGAATCTCTTTTGCACATCAGCAATTAACTCTCCTTACTGCATTCTGAATAATTCATATTCCTGAATCAGCGCATGCTTCCTAGCCCGTTTGACATCAGTAGTCCCTTCATGAGTGACCTCAACTATATCACACATCTCCTTTGCCGAACTGCACTTTGAGATCCTGAAAAACTCGTCCAGATTCAAAGCTGAAGTGATTATGTTCTTAGCTACACAATCATATTGAATACGCTTGTTTTCAGCTTCAGTCAATTCATCATATGGTTTCACAACAGATTCACCATTCACAACAGAAACAGAAATATAAGGTCCATTCACTATTCCATTCCATATACCACGGTCAATAGATTCTATAAAAATCTTCATTCTCACTTTCCAGAATTTGTAATTGACTCCAGAAAACATGGGTGGCCTGTGTATGGATGCTCCCTCAACAAAAGGCAACTTGTTCTCGGCCATAGATCCAAAAACTTGACTAGGATTCAAGTCTTAGCTCTGATGCCAATTGTAAAATAAGTTTTGGCCAAGTTCAAGAGAGGGGGTGAATTGAACACCTTTTAAAAACTTTTGCAAATGTATTTTTCAATGTGAGGAATGAAAAATCTTTAAAGAAACTATTCAAGATTATATAAAATGCAATCAGCAAAGGTACAAAACTAATTCCATAATAATAGTAATCACACAGAATCATAAACTAAAGACATATTTTAATTTTGGAAAACCAATAGATTGTTAAGCAAGTTATGGAAAAACAGTGTACAGTAAAACTAGTTATTAAAGATTAATTCAAGAAATCCAAGAATTTGATCAAATCCAAGTTTGCAATGAATTACAGATTCAAGAACCTTTTATTAAACAGGACAGACTTTGTTTAATATTTGAAAACTATTTTTAACCACTAATTGTGGAAAGTCAACTTTTCTGGAAAACAGATCGATGAACGGAAAACCCAATGAATTAGAAAACTGTTTGTTTCAAAAAAGAATCAAATAAACTATGTATAGATGTATTATATGATTTAAGAGATACTCAAATATTAGTCAGAACCAATCAATTAAACCAGTTAATGAGTTTTTATCAGATTCTAAAAAATTAAGAAGATTAACAAGAACTGTAAAGAGGTGAGCAAGAAATAGCAAGAACACATAGATTTATCCTGGTTCACCCTTCCTCAAGGGCTACGTCCAGTCCCTTACTCCACAGTAAGAATTTCCACTATAAAAGATCAAACCAGATCAGTTTATAGCAATTCAGTCACTTACAACCCGCAAGAATACACTGCTCCCCGCAACAATACACTGCTCCCCGCAACAAACCCTCTGTTGAAACCTACAGCAGAACCTAGAACTATACAGACTCCACTGTATATTCCAGAATACCCCTTACTGATCTCCTCAGCAAGTTACAACCTGTACAGATCCCACTATACAAACAGAATTACCACACCAGGTAACTCACACCATAATAAAATCCAGTACAATGAAAGAATTATCACAAACTCAGCAATACAAGCACTTCAATACAATACGTTACAAAAGTAATGAAGAAAGGGTATAGAAGGCTTAGTTTGATGATCAGATCAGTGATGAAACTGTCCTAGTCAACTCAAAGCTCCAGCAGTATTTAGAAAACAGTTCTTCATGAAAGAGTTTGAATGATCTTGAGCACTAGACAAGAAGGCGTTTTTCTCTCTTTGAAAACTCACAGTTCTTGCTCAGAAAATTTTTAGAATGATTTCCTATCTGTTTCCAAAAATGCGCCAACTATTTATAGAAAACTGTCTTAAAATTCAATCGATTGTTTTGTCAAACAGTCGATTGTTTTTCTCGAGTTAGTTAAAACAGTTATTCAAAACTCAAGTTCTGATTTTAATGATATCTCAAATCCTTTGTTAAATCAAAAAACACTTATGAAGCTTATCCTTGATTAAGATTGCATGCGTCACTGATTTGAACTCAAATTTGACACACAACACAAAATCCTAAGTTCTAGACCGAGCTCCTCCAATCTTCAAGCAAACTCCATGCAGTCCACATATGATCACAAGGTCTTGAACTTCATCACATGGTTGGCTTCATTAAATCTTCACAACAACTCACTGGTGCTAACACCGTTTAGATGGGCTCAAGACTTTATGTTTCCTTTTCAATTGAATAATAATATCAGTTTGATTTTTCATAAAAGAGCATCGTTTCTATACTTTTCTTCTCTTGCCAATTTATAAATATGATGACTTTGAAAACTCAAATGTTTCACATCTCAATTTTGAGATCCCTGTCGATGATATGGAAATGATTACGAAGATGACTGTGAATTCCCGCCGAAATCGTTAAGGTTAGTGGAACAAGAAGCGGAGTGGGTTCAAGCTAAATACTATTAGCTTAACCTCATTGATGAGAAGAGGATATATGTTGTATGCAATGGTCAACTTTACCAACGAAGAATGAATAGGGAATTTGACAAAAAGGTTTGCCCAAGAGGGTTCCATGAAGGAGAACTAGTGATGAAGAAGATTATATCTATCTAAAAGACAACAAAAGAAAGTGGATGCCTAATTATGGAGGCCCTTATATAGTCAAAAGGGTGCTACTAGGAGGAGCACTAATCCTCACAAAGATGGATGGGGAAGAGTTGCCTTTATTATTTAACTCTAACACAGTCAAAAAGTTCCATGCCTGATATGATTCCGAGATGACAGGGTTTTTCTTGTATTAAGTATTTTGTGAATTTTGTTTTAATCGTTGTACTTTCACTTGATTCTATTTTGAAATGCAAAAGTTCATTTTTTATAAGTTTTTGTCTGTACACCGTGGGATTGTCTTTAATGGTTACCATTACCTCAAGGAAATTACCACACTGAGGCATAAATGTCATGTTTCTTATGGTTGGTCAAACAATTAAAACTCTGTCTTTTGTCTTTAGAGGCATTAAAAAAAAACAAAGGAAAAATTGAAAAAAATTCGTTAGATTGAAAACCCGCAACAACGATCTAAGCAAAAGATAGGAAAAAAGAAGAAAACGCCATGTATTGGAAGTCATTAAATTTTGTTCCATAGTTAATCTCCTTGAAAATTAAGCAATCATGATTCGAAATTATATATGACCATGTTTCTTCATCCTAAACACTTTTACACATCCTTTGTATCCTCTTTGAGCGAAAAATAAATATCTCTTTCAAAAATACCCTTAACAAGGATCATCGACATGTTGAGAATCAATCCAAGGTTTCAATAGAAGGAGTATGTCTGAAACTCCTAAATTCGTCAAAGAAAAGTATGTCGCAAACCCCTCAATATGTCAAAAAGAGGGCTATGCTGAAGGCCCTAAGTACATCAAAGAAGGAAAGTTCCTAAGAGCTTAATGAAAGATATTCATCAAAAAAGAAGTATATCAAGAGCTTTTCATTGGTATTGAAAAAAAAAACAAGAAGAAAAAAGAGAAATGGAAAAAAGAAGATAAATGAAAAAAAAATAAAGAAAGAAAAAAGAAGGGAAGAATGACGACATTTCATCATGGAAGGCCTTGATTGTTTCCGACCTTTGATTGATGATCCCTGTTTCAAAATTTTAAAACCCAAAATAAGTTTTGAACCTTTATATCCTTTTCTTCATTACCTTTTTAACCCCTGGTCACGTTACAAGCCCAATAAAGTTCATATTGATTGAAGAATGATTGTGATGATTTTCATAAAGCTTAACGTTGTAACAAGAGGAGATGATTGATAACACGTGAATAATAAAAAAAAAAGGAATGCCTCTGTTAGAAAGGAGTTTCCAATTAACACACAACAAAGCATCATAGAAGAGGTGACCCTGACGCAATCCGATTTCATCCGTACCCTTGCTACCCCGTAAATCATCTTCCACACAATCCTCATCATTACCTCCCCATACACAAACTGGGGCAGTTTGTGTGTGTCTTCCTTATAAAGTTTATTTCCCTGTCACGAACAGCTTTTTACACTAATCATACTCTCATTTAAACCCATTTGTTCATGCCTCGATATGCTAAAGCCCACCTACCAAAACTGGGGAAATCCTATCCTGGGTTATGTGTCCCTAACATCTTGCACATGCCTTACTCTCACTTAAAACCTATTTGTTCATACCTTGATAAGTCGAGACTCACTTGAATAGCCCAACATACCAAAATTGGGGCAATCCTATCAAGGGATGCGCATTCCCAATACCCTCCAAACACCACTCATTCTCATTCATACACCCACCATTTACCTACAGGCTCAAGCACGTATCAAAGCAATGTCTCTAAATGAGAAGTTGATAATTACACCATGTGATCATTTGCTTCAACATGGCAAGATCCCTTACTTTTGAAGGAAAAGAAGGCAGTGTCTAATGAATTCAATAGTTACAAGAAACAACTAATTCCACATATTTGGAAATTTTTGAAAAAAACACATTTTGTAAATACATTCTCTTTTTTTTTCAAAAACAAAAGGCTTGTACATATTTGGAAAATTTTTGTACATATATTCTCTTTGAAAAACTCTTGTACATATTTGGAAAATATTTGTACATATATTCCTTTTGAAAACAAAAAACTCTTGTGTATATCCTTTTAAAATTTGTACATATACTACTTTTGGAAAACAAATTCTTGAGATTTTTGTACATATATTCCTTTTTTGAAAAATCATTTCATTAAAATAATTTTTTTGAAAAAAACACATTTTTTTACGTACATTTTCTTTTAAAGAAATAGACACATACATTATTAGTGAAAATTCTTGAAAAAATAATTTTAAAAATTTGAAAAATTATTAAAAAAGATATATTTCTAAAAAAAAAGCACATTGGAAAATCTTAAACAAAAAAAAACATATCTTGAAAAAACTTCATCAAAAATCTTAGAAACATATTGGAAAAACTTTTTTTGAAAAAATCATTTGAAAAAAAAACATTGAAAAATTGAAATCAAAACAAACATAAATCTCCATTTTACTTCGACACTTGATTCCCTATAGAAGCAAAATCTTGGTCATTCTTTTATTTGCATTTTGACACTTTATTCCCTATAAAAGCAAAATCTTGGTCATCATTTTCTTTATTTGCATTTTGGTACTTAATTCCCTACAGAAGCAAAATCATGGCCATTATTTTTCCGACACTTGATTCCCTGCATAAGAAAAATATTGGTCGTTCTTTTATTTGCATTTTGGCACTTGATTTCCTGTAGAAGCAAAATCTTGGTCATCACTTTCTTTATTTGCATTTTGGTACTTGATTTCCTACAGAACCAAAATCTTGACCATTCTTTTTCCGACACTTGATTCCTACAGAAGTAATATCTTGTTCATTCTTTTATTTGCATCTTGGCACTTGATTCCTTGCAGAAGCAAAATATTGGCCATCATTTTCTTTATTTGCATTTTGGTACTTGATTCCTTATAGAAGCAAAATCTTGACCATTCTTTTTCAACACTTGATTCCATGTAGAAGCAAACTCTTGTTCGTTCTTTTATTTGCTTTTTGGCACTTGATTCCCTACAGAAGCAAAATCTAGGCCATCCCTAAAAACCAAGAAAAAAACAAAAAAAAAGCAAAAACAAAAAAAAACTAAAAAAAATCTTACCCTTTCATATTCATTTTATTTTTCAATCTAAACAAAATTTGTGTTTTCGTCTTTACTTGTTTTTACTTTGATAATATGGAAATCTCGATTCCCAAATTATCACATGGAAGCCAAGTAAAGAGGGATAGTTGTCAACACCCAATTTTGTCCGGACAAATAAAATTATGTAAAAAAAAGATAAAATAAAAAAATAGTTGGTAATAATAAGAAATAAAAAAATAAACATTTTATTAATTTAAGTTTTTTGCATTAATTTTTGCTTAAAAAATATAGTAATAATAAAAATAATAAAATTTGAATTAAATCTTACCCTTCTATAGAAAATAAAAAAACAATAATAAAAAATGTGACTTAAATATAAATAGTTCCTCTTAGTAAAAAAAAAGAAAAAAAAAAGATAAAGAAAAATAAAAAATATAGATTGTTTCTAATTTTTAATAATGATAACTAAAAATAATAATAAAAAAGATACTAAAAAACATAATAAAAATACATTTTCATTTGAAAAAAAAATAATTAGATTTTATTTAATTGGGTCCATTTTCTAAACTACTTGTAAATAAAATAAAAAATAAAAAAAGGTCCGGTCTCTTAAGGTTTAAATAGGAAAATGAGCTTCAGCATTTGACTAGGCAATTTTAGCTATTTTTAGAATTAGTATACAGATTATTTGATTTAATTAAAATTGATATAAATTTGCTTGATTAAACACTGATTAAGTCTAGTAATAGAATTAATTCGAATCTTGAATAAAATAAATCTGAAAAAGAAAGTTGAGGATATTAGAGAGTCTGTTTTAGGGTATTTTATGAATCGATTATTCTGCTTTAATGCAAATAATTCTAATTAATCCAATTAATTTCTCACTTTTTCTTAATAAAGAAATACTCATTAAAGTTTGCTAACGTCGAAAAATTAAAAAGCCTAAAAAAGAAACAATTTGTATAATTAGAGATAATTTGCAAATCACAATTAAAAGGCACGTTGTATTTTTTTTTTTTTTTTTACAAACAAATATACCCTACCTCAGCACTACACACAAGGGGGGAACACTCACAGACAGAGACTACCGCCACGAGATAAAGGGACACACACACGAAAAAGAACACACAAAATTACAACACACACTTAGAGAAAATTGTTCACAGGGGGTAGAAAATTATAGTTCACAGTCCCATTATAAGAGCTCGAAGCTAAATTTGGTCTTCAACTAATACATTTTGTGTCCTCTATACGTTTTGTGATCACATGGTGTCATATTAAATAAAATAGCAATAGATACAAGATAAATGATTTTATTTTTTTAATTGAGTTGTTGCTTGGGGATTGCTACTTTTTGCACTTTCTCAACTTTCCAACCAAATCAAGAGATTATTGCTCCTGTCACACTCTCCATCTCAAAAGAAACCCTCCAAAACTTAAAATCTTAGTGAATCATGGAAGCAAGAACATTAGAACACTCAATATGAACCCTAAACCCCATCAGAACCCATCAAAGCACTCAAAAGAAACCCTCCAAAACTCAAAATCTTAGTGAATCATCGAAGTAAGAACATTAGAGTACTCAATAGGAACCCTAAACCCCATCAGAACCCATCAAAAAATAAATCCTTCAAAACTCAAAATCTCACTGAATCATGGAAGCAAAAACATTAGAGCACTCAACAGGAACCCTAAACCCCATCAAAACCCATCAGAGCACTCAAAAGAAACCTTCCAAAACTCAAAATCTTAGTGAATCATGGATGCAAAAACATTAAAACACTCAATAGGAACTTTAACCCCACAACACTCAAAAGAAACCCTCCAAAACTCAAGATCTCAGTGAATCATGGAAGCAAGAACATCAGAGTACCCAATAGGGAACATAAACCCCATCATAACCTATAAGATCACTCAAAAGAAATCCTAAACCATTTTTTTATTAATTTTTTTTATTATTATTATTACCATTTTTTTTCTTTGCTTTCTTAACAAATCAATAAATAATGTTTTATTTCAAATAAATTAGTGAAAATATAAAAAACATATAAAATTTTCAAAATTAAAATATCAAACATCATCAAACAAATTTTCAATTTAGAACGTAGGATCGAGGTCAATCCTTATCGGGCCCAAAAAATTAAAAAAAATTATATTTTCTTTGTTTGCTTTGTTTATTTATTTTCATTTATTTTTATTTGTATCTTTGTTTCTTATTTTTTTTATTTGTATTTATGTTCATTTTAATTTATTGTCATTTTTGTTTATTTTATTTTATTTACATTATTTGTTTGTTTATATTTGTTTTTTTTATTTGTCTTTATTTTTATTTTTATTGTAATTATTTTTGGGAAAAATAACATTTTGTAAAACCACACTTATTTTTTTCTTATTTGATTAAAGGTACCATCTTAGGACGGGCGTTGTGAGAGTGCTAATACCTTCTCCACACGTAACCGACTCCTGAATCTTAAATCTGGTTTGTAGACATTTTTTTTATTTTTTCTGTAGTTTTCCATAATAAACTATGATAGCGACTCCATATCTATAAAAATATTATTTTTTTAAAACAATTAAATTTTTCATTATCGTCTCTCTGTCGCGATCCCGATCGCGACATATACATATACATATACATATACATATATATATACATATACATATATATATATATATACATACATATATATATATATATATATATATATATATATATATACATATATATATATATATATATATATATATATATATATAAATTATATACATGTCACACTTGATAACAAGTTCTTTCATTGTCCGAATTTAATCTAGATGATCGGTGATTGAGCCTGTAATGAGGTTAGAGTTAGTGGGTGTTTTATCACTTAAATGTTGTGTTGAACCAAGATAGAGATTTGTGAAGATTTAGTTTAATAAAAATCTATGTTCAAAGGTTCCGAGACTGTCTTGAGGCAGTAGGCTATCTGAGGGATAGAATGTCTGGTGGTATAAGACTGTCTGTCTTGACCAAAACTTCTGGGCAAATCGTTTGCTGCATCATTTTACTTCCACAACGTTTCCAACTCTGAATCACTGTGCACATGACTTTGCAACTGTTTTGACGCGTCCTTTTGGAAGTTAACTAAACAATTTTAGTTCTATAAATAAGACCTTGTAATGAACAGTTATCTTCAACTTAGAGTTAAGAGTTCACTAGTGAGGTAAATTTTGTGTTATAATCTCATATTCATTCTTAGTGAATTTCGAACCATGGATGTCATAGGATTTCAGTCAAACCACATAAAAATTCTCTATGTGATTCTTCATTTACTTTTCCTATTTACTTTCAATCTATTCTTAATGTTTCTTTCATTATTGTCTAGCATCTGTATGTGATAGACAGTCCAATAAATTTATTTCCATTTCCTTACAATTTCAAATATATTGTCAGAAGTTATAAAATTTTTGTGTGACTAAATTAACATATTTATAAATTTTAAATATTAAAAACATTAAGAAATTTTGGAGATACCAATTTCGATGGTACCAATTTTGGCACATCCCAATTTTAAAGGTAAACGAAAAGCTTATTTAGCCCTTTCTAATAAATCATACTATTTTATATTTTATTTATTAAACTTTAAATTGAAAATAAGGTTGTAAATTTTATAATTTTTTTAGCTATTGCCAAAAAAAATATAAAACTTTATAATAAATTTTATATCAGAACTTTGAGCATGAATTAAAATTTTGATCTTTCCTATTTTAGAGAAAAAATAATATATGGGAAATTAATTATTATTAAATTAAAATTAAGAATGTTACACATGTTAGTAACATTCTTCTTATTTGAGTTAATCTTAATGTGCTTGTTAGTACTTTTTTTTTCTTCAATTGATAAGCTTCCTAATTTGTTTTCTTAATTGGCATATTGTCATTTGAATCTACACGTTTTTGTTTTGTTTTTGTCAATATTAATTTCACTTCTTACTTAAAAAAATAAATATTTTCATATTCTTGTCACATATGCTTATTCTTCATCATATGTTTATCAGCCTTTATTTATTTCACTTTATATTATTTCTAATAAAAAGATGAGACCATGAATAATATATTAATTATAAAAGAAACAAATACTTTTTTCTTCCAAAAAGTAATTAATTTGACCATTTTCTTTAGAATACAAGTTAATAAATCAAATTCATCAATGGAAGTCTTTATGAATATGTAAAGAATTTATCGTTTGTCTTTTAATATAATTGAAGACATTTATTAAATAGTATTGAATACACTTTGACCAATATTTTGAAGAGAACTGGTTGGGAAGACTTTTTCGAGAGAAAAGCAAACTTTGACCTTGGCATGATCACTTATTATTCCTACACCATGAAATAATTAAAAGTAGAACTAAGCATACACATACATATGTTTTCAAAGCATGTATGATAAAAAAA
>Ga0209700_101662_pt1 | contig 46021 bp, 36 predicted proteins | sample SiratroredBW_FD_187528 | JGI IMG/M metagenome (GOLD analysis project Ga0209700, IMG submission 187528) | Root nodule microbial communities of legume samples collected from California, USA - Siratro red BW (SPAdes) (version 2) | ecosystem: Host-associated > Plants > Roots > Nodule | place: USA...
TTTTTGTTTTTTTTTTTTTTTTTTTTTTTTTTTTTTTTTTTTTTTTTTTTTTTTTTTTTTTTTTTTTTTTTTTTTACTTTTTTCTTTACCTTTTTTTTAAATACCACATTTATTTTAGAGTTTAAATTATAACGAAGAATCTTATATTTTAATATAAAATTATATATATATTTATATAAAAAAAATCAAGCAAATTAAATATTATAAAATATTGTTGATAATGAACTGATAAAATCAGACTTATAAATTTGTTATGAGAAGACACTGTCATATACGTTATAACAAATTTGTGAGAAAATATATTACTGTTATATGCTTAAAACAAATTACTTAAAAAGTTGACATCACCGTATCAATAAAACAATGTCCTTTAATTTATCAAAATTAATATTATGTAATTTTAATTATACGAAAATTAGAATAAACTTTTCATCATAATTTCTTAAAGTTTTTAATAACAATGATCAAAGCAAGATATCAAGATACACTGTGAGAATTATAATTGTAGTTTTGAACTGTTAGAAGGCATTGTCGGAGAGGTAAAGTTAAAGAATAAAGTACAATGTACTTATACGAACACTAGTAAAAGTATTCAATTTATTTAAATTATAAACATGCTTAATGATGGTGAACGGTAAAGTCATATTCAAAATTTTCATGATGGTCTCTTGAAGTTTTACTAATAAGAGTGGTCCACTTACAACATTATTTAAAAACACTTGTGGTCTATGTACAATATTTAAAGACTTAATAAAGTTGTAAAGAAAATTGTAAGGTAACTTGAACTATTTGAAAGAGTTATTGAAGGATAAAGTTAAATGTTTGTGGAAGGCTTAGCCTTGCTCCTATTAGTCCAATAAAAGTTAATTATTATCTCATCCCAATTCAGTTACGAAGAATTCCTTCTCACAGCAACAGAGAAAAAAATAGACCTAATGAGAATATTAATGGAACAAATATTACACGATTTCAATCCAAACGTTCCTTATAATAATAATTAACAAATATTATAGTCCCACTTCAAATCTTAGTTAAAAAAAAAATTGATGAACTCATTTTTTCTAAATAAATATACAATTCCTTTGTTAACAAACAAATCCTTAAAATAGGAAAAAGTCTTCAATTTATTTTCTTCTTATAAATTATAGCAATTATTTTGTTTTTAAAAATTATATTCTCAGATGATATATCTTTTAAATTTGTTATTTCATTTTATTCTTCACATTTATTTTAATATTATAAAAAATTATGAATAGTTAAAAATAATATTATTTTTTACATAGATATACTAAAAACATTTATTATTATTTTAAATATAATAATTAAGATCTTTTTAAAATTTATAATTATTATGATAATGATAAAAATAAGTAATTAAAGTGTTAAACTTGAAAATATAGAGGGAATGATTTAACAAAATCTTTCTCTCTCCCAAAGAAAGAATAATGAGTGTAAACTGGAAAGCTTTTCGATATAGAATGTAATTGTATGTATGTATCTTTGTCTTGTATTCATAATTGTTCAAGATCTGACTCTTGTAGAGTAAGCATTATTTAGATTCTTTTCATTGTAATTATAATATTGTATCTTTTCAATCTTGATGTACAAAATTAGTTGAATTATATCAAGCATTCATAGGTGTATATATATAGAATTATATATTCTTTTCATAATAACACATTGTATAAGTGATTTATTTAATTGACATATATACTTTTTAAGAAAATCCTGAGGGAGAAAGCATCGAGGAGGCAACGCTTGCCTGAAATCTCTGTTAGGACGATATTCGATACAAGGATCAAACTGTACCCATCTGAGTCGGTTACCACTACAAACTATCGACTCTAATACCACTTGTTGAGAAAAACGAGAGGAGAAATACCCGAGAGACAAATAAGAATGAGAGTAGAGACAAACCCACATAAGGAAATGACACCACCTTCAACCCAAAACCTTAAGGCATTGGGTTTGCGGGTCTTTTTTCCTATATGTTACTCAACTTTCTCATTTGTATTCAATGTGAGACTTAGACTCACACTTGAATACCTAACAATACTTTCTATATATACGTAAAAAGAGTCACTGCAAATATTCATTCGGTTTATTTATAAACGGTTGGGATTTAGAGAAAGTGGGTATAAAAGATAAAAAGGAAGATGTGTATACCTTGAAAATATAAATTGATTTGATAACGAAGATCAAAGTATGATTTGACTTCATAGTTTTTCATTCACTGTTTGTTTTATTTTAACATAGTGAATATTCAAGAAGTTTTATTTTAATATTTTTTTTCATTACTATGCAGGACTTCATCCCTACCGAATGACATATGTTTTCTATTTTTATTTTTTTTAATTCTTCAATAAAAGGTATTAATAATGAATAATAGTAGAAAATATAATTTATATTTTAGATAAGTGCATAATAACATAAATATTATAATAAATTTTTGAAATAAAGACCTGTGACACATATGTTTTTATTTTAAGTTATGTGACACAAAATTATTAAATTTTTGAAAAAGTTTTGAAAGAAAGTAAGTTTCATGTAGGGTTTCTTATATTAATCCTAACAAGTATGTTTCTCACATTAACCCTAAAAAGCACCTCTGTTGCTCCTTGTGCTATCAGCACCATCTTTCAATTTTTCTTTTTTAGTTTCTATTTGTTTGCCACCAGTAACCACCAACCCCTTCTTATTCTCTTATTTCACAAGAATTATGTTACAAGCTTAACAAAATTCATATTGATCAATTAATGACTATTCTGATTTTTCAAAACTTAACCTTAAAACAAGAAGATGGGGCTAACAATGTAGTTGAAAAAAAATGAAAAAAAAAATATTTGGAATGCTTATGAAAGAATACAACATTCTTTTATCACCTAATAACCCAATTGAATAAATTTTATATTGGGGCAATCTTTTCTTTCCACCTTATAAAAACAACAAATCACCTTTCTTCCAAAACTGTTTTTACCCTTATACCTCAAAACTGAGGCATTTTTATTTGTTATATACATGTTCTTCCCTCAGAGATACAACTTTCTCTATATGATTGTCACGATCGAGATCACGTAATTTTAATTTTAAAAACTTATATATTTTTATTATTATATTTTTATTATTTAAAATAAAACAGTATTTTTATTTATTTATTAGAAAAGAATAAAAATGAAAAAAACAAGATTAGCTTTTTTTTAATAACGTAAACATATAACATAATAATTATTGGTATTAAAAATTTAACTAAAATATATAAATATATATTCACTTAATTTTTTTATGGTGTGTACCAATCCAACACCATCCTGCACCATTATTTTTTACCTATTCTCTCTCTCGGTGCCAATTCTTTTTATTAGGGTCAATCCCCTTTACTCACGTGGCACCACCTTTCTCTCATTTTTTAATCACAATTGGGGCCTCGATCCAATATTTCCTAATACCTCCAGAAAAATTCTTCCTCCACCTCCATACCTCTTCCTGCACCTCCATACCACATGCAGAAATATTATTTTACCATTAATATAAAATTACAAAACCAAGACTGTCCTCCACCCCCTTCACCCCTTTGTCCAGTTCACTCCTTCACTATATGGGTTCATCCGATTCATTTTCCAACCATTCGAAGCTTTGTGTGCACCTTGACCACCTCCATAACATTCGGTGCACTCCTTCACCTCTATAACATTTGATTCAACCTTTACACTGTCTGTTCCAAGCGATCTGCCTGTGTGAGAGACGAATTTGCATGGGTTTAAGGAGAAAGAAGAGAGATCTGTTGTTCATTCATTTTTGCCCAAATCTTCAATTAAAGCTTCAAATAAGTCGCAGGTAAGCAATTATTGATTTTTATTAGCAATTTGTGAGTGGTATTGTTGACTAGAGTAGTTAATTTGGTGATTGGGTGGCTGTTGATGACAAACGGTGAGGTTTGCAATTTGGGAGTATATGAATCGGATGAGTTTCATCTGATTATCATTTTGTTTTGCAAATGACAACTAGATGGCACCTCCATCCGGTTTATATTTTTTTTCAATTTTTTTTGAAACTAATAGTAAGTGTGTGCACTCTAAAAGATATGGTGAGGACTAGAGGAGCTGGTTCCCAACCTGAAGGCCGGAGAAGGCCTACAACATTAGCTCGTAGAAGGGATCAGGGTGTTTCATCCAGTACTCCTCTTGTTGGTGGTGATGCTCTCGTATTGGTGGTGGTGATGTTGGTGAGGTTGTAGGTTTTCCTGGGAAACCATTTGATATGTCTCTTTTGGTAAGTTATAATCACCATATGGCGTTGAGATTGTGGGAGGGTCAGGTAAGATTATGTTATAACTTGTTGTGTTTATTTTGTGTTTAATATGTGAACATTTTGATATCATTTGTTGTTTTTTGTTCAGGATAGTTGAGTCCTAAAATTAGTCTCCCATGGGAGAAATGTTAACAACTTTGGTTTTCCTTGTCCTGAGGTCTTTACTTTGATTGTAAATTGCAGATTGTTGCCTCTATGCAACATTTGTTATGAGGTAGCGGACAAGGGCCTCATGTGTGGATTTGTTGAGAGGTGGCACCGGGACACGAATACATTCCATATGTCATTTGGTGAGATGTCCATCACTTTGGATGATGAGTCAAGTCTACTTCATCTACCTCATAAGTCTCATCCGGTCCACAAATTTGCAAATCGGATGAGGTCCACCCACTGCCCATCTGGTTTGCAAACAACCTTTTCTCTTGACAACCGGACGGGGTGGTGTTCGGTTCACACTTTACAAACTGGATGCCACCCCCACTCGAGTGCATCTGGTTAACATTTTATGAACCGGATGTCTGGCTGTCCGGTTCTCAAATTTCAAAAAATTATGAATCGGATGGCTTCATTCGGGTAACCTAACAAACACTACAAAATCCACCAAAATAAAAAAATCTTACCTCCCCGTTGTTCCTTGCCACCGATTAACACTACCCAAAGGTCGGAAAGCCTTCCCTACCGTTCAATCACCCTCAAAATGACAGTATTTAAAAACGACAGTATGGAAGACGTATTTGAGCGAAATCGGATGGTGCTTCACTGTGTGCTGGACGTGGGTGGAGAGGAAGAATACTGTGTTGTTTCTTAATCAGAATAACCAAGTTCATTTTGTTCATTCCCATAGGGGTACTTTGAGAATTAAACTTTTTTATAGAGGTGCAGGAAGAGGGTATAGAGGTGGAGGAAGAATTTGTCATGCCTCCATGAGGGCTCTTGCTTCATCTACCCAAACGCATCCCACAAATAGGCTTTGATACGTGTTGCCCATATATTTTCACAAAAGGGAAATTAGGGTTTACAAGTGTGGCAAAGAGACACAACGCCTCCTAGGGAATAGAACACGACGGTAAAGATGCTACCACGACAGCTGTGAGTGTAGCAGTCGATGCAGGTAACGACAAAGGTTGGAGGCGTTGTAGGTAGAGGTTTATGGTGGTGTTGACAGTGCTTGCGGTGGAGGAGGAATGTAGCCACGCGATCGCAGTGGCTTAGACTCACCTCAACGATGATAATTCAAAGGTCAAAGGTCCAATTTTTCTTCTCTTTTTTTGGTCATTTTAATTTGTGTAAAGTCAGATACTTCTTGTAATTATTCAATTTGTTAGATACTGACTTCCATTTTGGAAACCCAGGGATATTTAAAAACATGGTGTAATTATCAGCTTTTCTTTTAGAAACATTGCTTTGATGCATGCTTGAACTCGTGGGTAAAGGTTAAGTGTGTGAATGAGAACTGGAGGTATTTATAAGATACAAGGAATGCACAATCCTAAGAGAGGATTGCCCCAGTTTTGGGTATGTTAGGCTGACTATGTGATATTTAGAAAAGTATGAACATTTTGGTTTGAATAAAACAACAGGGAAGTGTAAAGGTTTTACTAGAATACATGCAAATTGCCCCAGTCCAAGATCCAACCTCACTTGTATTGTTTCGTGCAATTGTGCGTGACCTTCTCGGCTCAGTCTAAGGTCCGACCTTACTTCTATTATTTCGTGATGGTGTGTGACTCTCTCGGCTCAGTCCAAGGTCCAACCTCACTCTTATTATTTCAATCATGACGGCGTGTGACCCTCTCGGCTCAGTCCAAGGTCCAACCTCACTCGTGACGGTGCATAACCCTCTCGACTTAGTCCTAGGTCCGACCTCACTTCCACCAAATCTTAGTTTTCTTTTAACTTTGCAGATACCCGAACGAAATCAATGTCCTTATCTTTACTTAATCTTTACTTTGATAATATGAAATTTCATCAAATTTTCGTATTATCCAATAAAGCTTAAGTAAAGAGGGGCAACTGTTAACACTCGATCGTCTGGGTAAATATATTTTAAAATACAAAACTAAAATAATTTTTAAAAAAATTGTTTCTACAATTAAAAAATAATAATAATAATCAAAATGAAAAAAATGAAGAAAAAATAATAAAATAAAAAATATATATTTGATTAGTTTAGGTTTTTTTCTAAAAAAATAAATAAAATAAAAAAGGGTTTGAATTTATTCATTCAGTTTTACAAAATAAATAAATAAAAATAAAATAATAAAAACAAAATAAGAACATAAAAAATAAAGATAAAAATGAAAAAAGATAGAAGAAAAATTCAACATAACTTCCCACAAAATAAAAACAAAAGATAATAATAATAATAACAATAATAATAATAATAATAATAATAAAAATAAAAGAATTAGTCAATTTTAAAACTGCTAAAAAGTACCAATGTTTCCCACTTCACAATAATTAATAAAATAAAAATTAAAAAACTATGAGTAAGAAGAAAAGAGTATTTCCTTTGCACTCTTCACATACCAGCTTTTCTGCGCGTAAACCACTTCTCTCATAACTACACACTCTCACATTATAAGACACTTACTCATCACTTAAAATAGAGGGAAAAATATTGAGAGAGGAGGAAAAAAAAAGTACAACACAAAAAAGAAAACACACAAAGAAAACAGAAAGATAAGATAAAGAAGAGATATAGAAGGAGATAACCCTCTTAAAAAGCATCAGGTATGTTTTTTCTTTAATTGTCAGGATTTTGATAAATTTTGTCCTATTTTTGTGATGTATCATGCACTTATTTCAAAAATCCAAAACATAAAGAGTAATGTTTCTTTGACACCGCTACGTGGCAACCCCCATTTGACACTGGGGTATTTTTGTCAAGGCACCTTACGTGATAGGGTCATTTTTGGCAAGTGAGGATAGTGTTACCCCTAAGGGCAATTTAGGTTTTTTGCCTTTCATTGCTGAAAATGCAGAAGCTTGGAACGCCTCCTCATTCTCACCTTTTCATATTCTCCTTCCACATGCTTGCTTTCGTCACCCTCCGTGCTCGTATTCTTATCTTCTCCTTCAACACATTCTACACACTCGCTCTCGTTGCCCTACGTGTGCGCTCATCACTTTGGTTTTCTGATCTTCTCCTTCCACACACTTGCTGTCATCGTTGTCCGTTCTCTCTTCTCTCATCTTTTCCGTGGTTGTTTTTTTTTTTTCATTGTCTGGAGTGGTTGTTAAAGGTTTGTCATTTATGTGGTTTTTCATGGAAAAGTAACTGTTTTTTATCATTTAAAGGTTTGTCTTGTATGGTTTTTGTTTGGGGTTTAGGGTTGTGGAATAAAGGTTGGTCTTTTATGGGGTTTTTTGTTTATGAAAAGGGAAGACCTTTATTTGGTTTCACGGTTTAGGGTTTTGAGAAGGTATGATTTTTGTTAGAGGTTTACGGTTATGATATTTGAATATAAAAGAAAGTTTTTTGGTTGTTTAAAGGTTTTGTTTTTTGTTGACGTATGATTTTTGTTTGGGATTTATGGTTGTGGAGTAAAGGTTTATCTTTTATGGGTTTTTGATGGAAAAGGAAGCTTTTTGTTGTTTTGTTAAGAGTTTGAAAGTTCCAACATTCATGGCTGGAAAAGGAGTTACTGTGAATGGTGGACAATTTAATGAACACATCTTACTCAGTCGCCAAAAGTTCAACAAAGTTGTCCCCTCATTAAAGCACGGGTAATCTTTGATGTTTTGTAAGGTCAGAACGAGTATTAATGCACAAAGGTGTATCAAATGAACATATTTTGGTGATCAAAGTGTTAGTATTCCTTATCATGGGTGTAAATGAAGATGTTAAGAACTTAATATGCGAAAATGGTCCTAATTAACACGTTTGAGTTCAGTCCCCAAAAGTTCAACTAAGGCCTCCCCTCATTAAAGCATGGGTAACCTCTAATGTTTTGGAAACTAGGAACCAGTATTGATGCACAAAGGTGTATAAAATGAACATCTTTTGGTCAACCAAAGAGTGATTAATCCTTATTATGGGTCTAATTGAAGAAGTTAAGAACTTAATTTTTGAAAATGGTCCTCATAAACTTGTCTGAGTTCAGTTGCCAAAAGTTCAACTAAGGTGTCCCCCTGTTAAAGCACGGGAAACCTCTAATTTCAAATAACACTAAAAGAATTTACTTTGATCACAGTCACTAGTCACTAATTTTGGAAGATAAAAGAAGCAATCAAAATCTTATTTCGGAAGATAAAACAAGCAATCAATAACTCAACATTTAATTCACAATAAATTAAAATAGAGAATAACAAATAAATCAGATTTTGCCACACAATCTGTAAAAATTAGGTTGGACCGAGTTCAAGAGGGGGGGTGAATTGAACTTTAAAAATTTTCGCAAAACTCGAAAGTGATTTAAGAATAAGAATGAATTATCTTTATAAAATCAATTAACTGCACAATTCTGGACTGTCCAGTAAACAGATGCTCAGAATACAATTGATTGAATCAAAATATATCAGAAGATATATACAACAGAAGTATTACAGATTCAATCAAACAATTTACTGAACTCTCCAAGAATCAGAATATAGTCAACAAGATGATTACTTTAATCCAGTTAATTGAAATGATAACAACAGTTGAATAATAGCTATCAAGAAGAGTAGGGAGAAAAGCAAGAACACAACTTTTATCCTGGTTCACCCTTCCACAAGGGCTACATCCAATCCTTTGCCAAACCAGCAAAGATTTCCACTAAAATGATCCAAGATCAGTTTTACACCCTTGCTCCCAGCAAGTTACACACTGCTCCCCGCAGTACCTACTACTCCCAATAGTAAACCCACCACACTGAACCCTTCAGCTGGTGTTACACCAGAACAGAAACCCACTGCACTACCCAATTACTCTCCAGTAATTGAATACAGTAAGAACCACACTATACATAATACAAAATGGATTGAGATTAAGTGTGGAAGACTTAGCTCTGGTCCAGAACCAAAGCAGTTGATCCTCACTCAAGTAGTGCTCCAAGACTCATGATCTTTATAATTTCTTATGTGTAAATCAATTTGAAAACAGCTTGCACAAAAAAGGCACTTATGATCTCTTAGGAATTCTCAAAAGTATATTTCAGAAATCTCAAAGTTATGAAAATGATAGAGACGATTCCTTTTTATAGTCAATTCTGATTTAAAACAACTCAGCTGTCACTGGTTCAATTAATTGAACAAACCATTCAATCGATTGAATTGACCGTTAGTTGACTCAGTCAAAGATTCCAGTAGTAACAAAAGTAACTGTCACATTCAATCGATTGTTTTAAAAATTCAATTGATTGAAAAATCTTTTTCAGCAAAAATCAATTTAGGTTCTTTTTCTCAAAACCATGTTAATATTGATAAAATCATTTTTTAAAACACATGACTCTTGAGCCTCTTCAAGAGTGATGATCAATATCACTATGGTTGAGTACCAAGCTCACAAACAGATATACCCAAGCTTAGGGACCTATGGCCGAAACCACAACAACTCCAAGTGGCTCAAGCATATCTTCTCTTGATCACATCTGGTCCAGTAGGCTCCAACAGGTCTTCCAATCAACCCGTGCTTGTCATAGTCTAACACTTCATCAAGCTATACTTTTTATTGTCTTCATCAAATCACATGCTTAGTTATGGTGCTAACAATCTCCCCTAATTTGATGAAGGCAATTTGTTGTGTGTTTTGATGTGTGTTGAGCTCAATTAGTGTTGAACTGGAAGTACTCTACTTGAACTCAAATAAATCATTAGTACCATACGGCTCAACAGGTTCAGAGTTTTAAAAGAAATGATCAGAATAGAACTTAATTGGTTAATAAAAAAAATTGAGAACAGATTCAGTTAATAGAACAAATTAGATTGATTACTCCCCCATACTATGACATCTTCTGCAAAAAAGATTAATAGATAGAATAAAACAACCAATACCAATATTCCATCATCATAATGACCTAAAAGATCAACAACCATTACATGGGAATAACATATTACATAGTTGATAGAACACAGATTCATAAAGCATCAACAAACTCATAACAAGATCAGGGCTGCAGGTGTTGGCTCATATCTAGCAGATATTCAATCACACAAAGACAAGACTTAAGCGAACTCAGAAAAATCAAACTGAAACAAATGCAAAGCAACAAACTATGAAACACACAGAGCAGACACACACAAAACACATTATTTCTCCCCCATTGGATTCATCAAATGAAGGGGATCAACACAAAACATGTAATGTGCACAGTAATCATCTGGCCCATAGAACATTTGCCCCAGCTTGCCTTGGATGTCATCAACACGCTCTTCTAGGTTTTGAAAATGGGTTTCACAATACTCATGATGAGACCTTTGACTGGATTCAATGTTGTTTAGTTGATTGATCATGAGTTGCTCAAAGGTGCAGTAAGACTATTCTCCAGTCCCCATATCTTCTCCAGTAAACTGCTCAGTAGCTACACTTGTTCCAGCATCCCTTAAGCCAGCCACCGAGAGCCATACTTCATCCGTGATAGCCATGTCCACGCCTTTCACTTGTGAATAAATGACTCCATTATCTATCCACATATTGGTAAGGAATACCTTCACCAAGTCCAGATAGATATTCCCGGATAGCTTGACAAAACGCTCAAGCTTTTGGAACTTGAGGAGATCAGCCACTTGATTCAGATTTTCATTTTTAAGGAACTCCATCCTTAGGAATTTTGGGTTGACAAAAGCTTTTCGGCTAAACTCCCTGTGATGCTGATTGATGCTCTCCATGTTGCTATTAAACCATAAGTAGTGTTCACACAATATAAGTAGTGTAAGGTGTGTGGAAGTGAATGTAGGACCTATTCCAATTTAAAGAAACTCTAGTGCACAAACAAACAAAATACTGAACACTGCAGAACAGAACAAATGCATGTATATATTCTGTTACACAGTAACAAACTGATTGTACTTATCTCCATAGAATATTCTGAACTGTTTTTTGACCAGTTGACTACGAACTAATCAGTGACACGTGGCACTGTGAATATCCTTCCTTTTAAGCATGCTCGTCCCTCATGCAGGTGTGTCACATGTTGCTGAATATTGACCAGTCTGTGTTCCTTGACCAGGGGCGAGTTACAGCCTTGTCTATATTCTTTAGCTGCAATGATTCCAATACATTGCTGATTTTGTTGACTACAGTTGATTTGTTCTGAATTGATTCTTGATCCTTTTCATTAACTTATTCTCCACTGCACTGCATATCAACTGTCTAGATTCCATTGCCTTCCCAAGAAGCATCTCTTCTGGTGCAGTAATACACACAGATTTTGTCTGCACATGAATCAAACAGCTACAGTAGTTTCTGCTCAATATATTGACGCTCAATTAATTGAGACACATTCCAGTCAGTAAACTACTTTCAGAATTAATTCAAATTTTTGACAAAATTAAATCTTTCTTTATTTAAGGGCTTTGTGAATAAATCTGCAAGTTGATTCTCCGAATCAACAAATTGACTTTCGCAATCACCATTCATAATGTGATTCCATATAAAGTGGTGTCGAATTTCAATATGTTTGGTTCTAGAATGCTGAACTGGATTTTTAGTCAAGTTAATTGCACTTGTATTATCACAGAATAACGAAATTTTAGAAAGATTAAGTCCAAAATCACTTAGATGATGTTTTATCTAGATGGTTTGAGCACAACAGCTTCCAGCAACTGTTAGCACCAAGGCTAAGCATGTGATTTGATGAAGTCAATAAAGACCATTGCTTGCTGAAGTTTCTGATGGATTGGATCTGGACTATGTTAGATCAATGCCTAACACGTGAGCTGATGATGAAGACTGCCTCATGAAGAATTTGTTGGAACTAACTTGGACCAGAATTGTTCAAGTGAAGACTTTGTGCCAACATTAAGATGGTTGGGTGATTAGGTCTTGGTCCTTAGTGGGGTTTGTGTTTTGGTAATTGGCTTAGTCCTTAATCATTAGTGGCATGGTTCATCATTCCTGAGGTGCTCAAAAGATTCACAAATATTTTTATTAAAACTGTTTTTAAGAAAAATAACCCAAATTGTTTTTTGTTGGAAAAGGTTTTTCAATCAATTGAATTTCTAAAACAATCGATTGAATGTGACAGTTATTTCTGTTATAACTGGAATACAGTTATTTCTGTTATAACTGAAATCTTTGACTGGGTCAACTAACGGTCAATTCAATCGATTGAATGGTTTGTTCAATTAATTGAACTGTGATAGCTAAGCTGTTTTTAAAACTGATTTTGGTATTTAAAGGAATGCGCACTATCATTTTCAGTTATCTAAAACTTTCGAAAAGCATTCCTTGAGATTTTCTAAGTGATCACTGAATCTGTTTACATATAATTGAATCAACTGTGTTTCTGGATTATTTTTAATCTACTTGATTGTTCTTAATCATCTTGAATCTGGACCAACACATTTCTATACTGAAACTTTTTTCTGGGTTTATCTTTAATAATTTCCGTTGTGCACAATTGATTGTTTACTGGACAGTCCAGAATTACACGAGTTGATTGATTGAATTAAGAATTTTCATTCTCTATTTCAAGAACAAATTAGATTTGCAAAAAGATTTTGAAAGTTCAATTCACCCCCCCTCTTGAACTCGGTCTAAACCTTATTTTACAGCAGCTATGTATTTTGCTTCAGCTGTAGAGAATGCAACACAGGCTTGCACATTTTTTATTTTTATTTTTTATTTATTCTCACAACACCCATCGGGACTCGGCCTTGGTGGCGCCAAACGAGAATCTATGGAACATCCCAAGGAGTCAACAGAAGTATGTTCCCGTGCCCTTTCTTTTTACTTTTGCTCAGTGTGACAAAAAATGCGTAAATCAAAAGATAAAAGAGGGAAAATCATACAAACAAGTATTTTCATTGAATACTGCAGTCAATCAACAGTGTCAATATTTTACATGGATTCCATGTCGTTATAGAATCATATTAGGCATAGAATTTATTGACTGTGTCTGAGTTAACAGGCCAAGGTAACTCTTCTCCATCCATTCTCGTGAGGATTAGTGCTCCTCCTAAAAGGGTCTTTTTCACCACGTAAGGACCTTCGTAATTTGGGGTTCACTTCTCTCTATGATCCTTTTGAGTTGGCAAGATCTTCCTTATTACCAAATCACTTTATTGGTACTCCTGAGGGTGAACTTTTCCATCAAATGCTTTCATCATCCTTCTTTGATATAGCTGCCCATGACTTACTGCTGCAAGCCTTTTCTCGTTGATAAAATTAAGTTGATCCCCCCGTGCTTGTACCCATTCTGCTTCTTCAAGTTGAGTTTCCATCAACACTCTCAAAGAAGGGATTTCAACTTCGAAAGGAGCACCGCTTCCATCCCATACACCAAAGAAAATGGTGTTGCCCCAGTTGATGTCCAAACTGAAGTGCGATATCCGTGTAAGGCAAAAGGGAGCATCTCGTGCCAATCTTTATAAGTTACGACCATTTTCTGGATGATCTTCTTTATATTCTTATTTACTGCCTCGACTGCTCCGTTCATTTTCAGGCGGTAGGGAGAGGAATTGTGGTGTTGAATCTTGAATTCCTCACAATATTTTGACATCATCTTATTATTGAGATTGGTAGCATTGTCAGTGATAATCCTGCTAGGCAACCCATACCGACAAATCAATTCTTTCCTTATGAACTTTGTCACTACTTTTCTCGTCACATTTACGTAGGAAGCGGCTTCCACCCACTTGGTAAAGTAATTAATTGCCACTATGATGAAATGATGTCCGTTTGATGCTTTTGGCTCTATAACCCCGATGACATTTATACCCCATATAGAGAAAGGCCATGGCGCAGTCAAGACATTCAACAATGTCGGCACAACATTAACTTTGTCTGCATACACCTGACATTTGTGGCATTTTCTTACATGTACACAACAGTCGTTCTCCATGGTCAACCAAAAGTAACCAGCCCTCAATATTTTCCTAGCTATAGAATGGTCGTTCATGTGAGTCCCGAAAGTTCCTTCCTGAACTTCTTTCAAGATCAGTTCTGCTTCTTTGGCATCAACACACCTGAGGAGAACCATGTAATGATTTCTCTTGTATAACACATCCCCAACAAGAAGTTCGCATCCAACCTTCTGAACATCCGTTTATCATTCTCGGTGGTCGTTTTAGGATATTCACGATCTTTGAGGTATCGCTTGATATCGAAGTACCAAGGTTTGTCATTTGCTTACTCTGTAATGAAATAGCAGTAGGCGGGGTGTTCATGACTCCTTATTCTGATTATTGGCAACTCTCCCTCTTGATTTAGCTTGAACATGGATGATAAGGTAGCAAGAGCATCAGTCAGCTAGTTTTCTTCTCACGGAACATGGTGGAATATTATGGCATCAAAATACTCCATTAGCCCTTTGATATATGCTTGATAAGGAATCAATTTTTGATCCCTAGTCTCCCACTCTCCTTTATTTGGTGGATAACCAATGCGGAATCACCATATACATTCATGAATTTTATTTTATATTCTATGGCTGCTCTAATCTCCATAGCACAAGCCTCATATTCCGCCATGTTGTTGGTACAATCGAAGCACAACCTTGCTGTCACTGGTATGTACTATTTTTCTTGAGAGATAAGAACTGCTCCTACACCATGGCCTAACAAGTTAGATGCCCCATCGAAGAATAAGGTCCAGGTATTTTCAACATTATCCTCTTTGACTGTAGCAAAAATGACACAAATATCCTTATCTGGGAAACCAGGCTGCATGGGTTGATAATCTTCAATGGGCTGATGGGCTAAATAATCTACCAGAGCACTGCCCTTGATAGCCTTTTAGGTGACATACAATATATCATAATAACATTTGCCAACGTGTTATCCTTCCCGTGAGATCTGGCTTCTCAAAGATGTACTTGAGTGGATCAATTTTGGATATTAAACATGTCGTGTGGCTTAACATATACTGTCTTAATCGATGCACTACCCACACCAAAGCACAACAGGTTCTTTCTAACGAGGAATATCTTCGCTCACAGTCCGTAAACGTCTTGCTCAAGTAATAAATTGCATGTTCTTTCTTGCATGTTTCATCGTGTGGACCTAGAACACAACCCATTGACTCATCTAGGACTATCAGGTATAGAATAAGAGGTCTCCCCGTAACTAGCGAACAGAGTATTGGGGCTCTCATAGATACTGTTTGGTTTTTACGCAACAACTTGAATATTGGCTCACAAATTGCAGTTAATTGGGAGATAAATCTAGCAATATAGTTTAATTTTCCCAAAAAATCCAGAACTTCCTTTTCAGTGCAAGGGTGTGGCATTTCTAGTATTGCTCTCACTTTATCCAGATCCACCTCTATTCCTCTTTGGCTAACAATGAATCCCGATAATTTTCTGAATTTCAATCCGAAAGTACATTTTGCTGGATTTGACCTGGGTTTATATTTCCTTAACCGTTCAAACAACTTCTTTAGGTTGAAAATATGTTCTTCTTTTGATATGGATTTAGCGATCACGTCATCGACATAAAGTTTTATTTCTTTATGTATCATGTCATGAAACAATGTCACCATGGCCCTTTGATATGTTGCCCCTGTGTTCTTAAGCCCAAATGGCATCCCATTATAACAGAAAATTCCCCACAGTGTGATGAAAGTGGGTTTTCTCTAAATCTGCGGATGCCATTCTAATTTGATTGTAGCCTGAAAATCCATCCATAAACGGGAAAAGTGCAGATTTAGTCGTGTTGTCTACTAGAGTATCAATGTGTGGCAAGGGAAAGTTATCTTTTGGGCTAGCCAGATTTAAATCTCGATAATCTACGCACATTCGGACTTTCCTATCTTTCTTCGACACTGGCACCATGTTTGCCACTCATTGAGGATATTTTGCTATAGCCAAAAACCCTGCGTCGTTGTTTCTCTACCTCTTCTTTTATCTTCAACGACAATTCTGGCTTCATCCTTCGCAACTTTTGTTTAACTGGAGGGTATTCTGGCCTAAGAGGTAGCTTATGTTGCACTATGCTAGGGTCTAAACCTCGCATGTCTTGGTAGGACCAAGCAAAAACATCCTTGAATTCTTTTAAGAGAGCGTACAACTGCCCCTGTGTCTCTTTAGTCATGCCAGTACCCATTTTGACCTCTTTCATTTCACCCTCTTCCTCTAGATTGACAACTTCCACCTCCTCTTGATGGGGTTTCATTTCCTTTGCCTCTTGTTCTACTAATCTAAACAATTCAGGAGAGGGTTCACAGTCTTCTTCATAATCATCTTCTGTATTACCGACAAGGAGTGTAAAATTAGGATTCGAGGCATCGACATTGATATTTTCAAAACATTCATTGATTGATCTGCATTATTCAATTTTGCAAAAATAAATAAATAAACAAATAAAAGAAACAAGCATAAAACAAAACAAAAACACGAATTTATAACTAAAAATATGCATCAAAGTCACACTGAGTTTTTCAAAATAACTAACTCGTACATACAACCCTATAATGTAGAGCTAGTCACAAAATATTACATTTCATTAATATTAAAATTCACGGGAATGTCTACAGATTCCCAATTGCTAAGCCTTGCACTGGAAGAGCAGGGGTGCACAAATTCCAAGCCTTCTTCCTCGAGCTCCTTCTCAATGGCCGCCACTTGATCTGTATTGATCCATCCAGTGCTTCGGAAGCTTTGTCATATATCGCATAGGGTGATTTTTCCGGTCCTCAGCTCACGCCCTTCTAGCCTGGCCAAACTTCTTTCTCGTTTTTCTTCCATTGCTCTATTCCAGCCTGGCTTGGTTGGTCTATATCCAAGTCGTATCTATTCTTGTTCTCGGCTAATTATAGAGGGAAAACAGATCCATTACCATCTTTACCTAATCCTTTCCCAAACTTGTAGCCTTCTCTCATCATCGATTTCACCATCATTAAAGAGGCGTTTGATAGGTAAGGGGTTATTTGAAAAGGCTCGACATATGCAGTGTTGACAATTTCAAAGGCCTGGAAGGATGTTTCTAGGGCCTCTTCATAGCTTCCACATATCGAGATGTCATTGGTCCACTTACTAAAAAGTCCTCCTCGTCGGATACTATTATGAGCTTATTGTCTACCACAAACTTAAGCTTTTGATGTAAAGTAGAGGGCACAACTCCAGCAGAATGAATCCATGGTCGCCCTAGTAGACAGCTGTATGCTATAGAATTATATCCATCGCCTGGAATACTACTTCGAAGGTGCAGGGCCCGACTTGGATGGGAAGTTCAATTTCTCCTACTAACTCTCTTCTGCTCCCATGAAAAGCTCTCACAATCATAGAATTGGGACGTATGTGAGCTCTCTCACAAGGGAGCTTATCAAGTGTTGCTTTTGGCATCACATTAAAAGATGAGCCGTTGTCAATGAGCACTCGAGCTAGGACATAGTTCATGTATTTCACCGATATGTGCAGGGCCTTGTTGTGGCCTCTTCCTTCTATAGGGATCTCCTCTTCAGTAAAGGTTAGGTAGTCGTTAGCCGTGATATGACTAACGATGCCTTCAAATTTATCTAGGGATAGATCCTGCTCCACATGAGCCCCACTAAGAATCTTCATCAATAGTTTTCTGTGGGTGACAGAGTGCATCAATAACTCTAACAGCGAGATTTTTGCTGGCAAGCGGTTCAACTGGTCTACCACTTTATATTCACTTTGATGAATGAATTTTAAGAACTCGCCTGCTTCCTCGTCAGATATTTCCTTCTTTCCATCCTTCTCAGCATCTCGTTCAGTTTGCGGCGCCTTCCCATTCAGTAACGTTCTTGCTTGCTCTATGGCTATTTCTTCTCTAGTCCTCTTACCTTGATTTTCTTTGTTTCTTAACTCAGGAGGTGTAAAGATATGACCACTTCTTGTCATACCCCTTATGTCAGAGATATTATCAATGACACTATTAACAATAGTAGGGGTCTTTTCTACTTCCTTTCTTTCTTTTGCTCCCTTTAAGACTTGAGCATCATACTTCCAGGGAACTGCCTTTTCATTTTTATAGAGGAAGGGACTCGGAGCTTGTATCACGACAAGTCGTCGCTCCTGTGATAGGTGAGCGGTATTGGTAAAACATATTACCACCGTTTAGGGCCAGATAAAGTCTTCTCCTCACCTGTTTGCATGAATACTTCCTCCTCTTTATCTTGTCGATAGATTTGCAAGATGTGCCTATCAATAAGATCTTGCAATATTCACTTAAACTCAGGACTTCCGTCTACAGAATGTGAGATGCCCAGGTGACAACTACAATCATTTTCTTGTTTGTTCTCAACTTTCAACCATCCTGCTTGACAGAGCACGATATAAATTTTCTTCATCGGAGTCTGAATCATATTGACTTCTCTTACCAAGTTGTGCCCCTCCTCTTCCATGACAGCGTTTGTTGATGAGCTTGCATGTCTTGCCAAAGGGTTGGCTACTATACTGGGTTTATCCTCTTTGAAACTTATTTACCCCGAGTCAATAAGTGCTTACACCTTATGTTTAAGGACAAAACACCTTTCTGTGGAATGGTCGATGACTCCACCATGGTAGTCACACTTAGCGTTTGCATCATAGTTCTTTGTACCAACTTCATGGGCGAAATAAATAATATCATATCATATAATAATATAATACAATACACAAATATAATACAATATAATATAATATATATATATATATATATAATATAAAACAATATAATAAATATAATATAATATAATAAATATAATACAATATAATAATAATATTATTATTATATAATATAATATGATTTGATATAATATAATGTAAATTCAATATATAAAACTAACACGTATAATTGACAAAGTTTTTACTTCAAAAGTGTAACAAAGTACAAGGTTGATAGGGAACTCAAACCAGAAGTCTTTTTTCTTATTTTTTTTGAATTAAAATTATAATTTTTGAAAACTATTTTTTACGAGACAATATAGATATTCATCTTTTAATAATTAAAAACTTTTTCTTAGATGATATAAATCAACTTGATGTAATATTTTTGTTTTCAAATAAATATATTAATTATTTTATCTTAAAGTAAAAATTAGAAAATTTTATTTATGTTACAAAATTATCATTTTAAAAGTAATTTATATTTTATATAAAGTTTAAAAAAAAGTATTTAATTAAATACTAATTAAATTCTAACGAATAAAACAAGAAAAAAAATATAAATGAAGAAGAAAATTGACTTTATATATGCACAATTTAAGAGATAAGCATCATTTGAAGATAAGTTATATATATATATATATATATATATATATATATATATATATATATATATATATAAAGGAATTTTGTAATAAAGAAGAAAAAAAAAGAATAAGATAAGATGGGATAAGATTATTTATTAAATGTAATCATTACTTTCTTAACATACAATAATTAAGGTGATAAAGGGGAGGGGGATGAAACGTAATGGGAAAGAAGGAAAGGAGGAGGAAGAGAGAGAAAAGAGAATGAAGAAAGAGGGAAGAGAGAAGACGCAGAGAGAAGGAGAAGAGAAAGATGAGAGAGAAAGAGGAGAGAGAAGGAAGAGAGAAAAAGAGAGGAAGAGAGAAAAAGAGAGGAAGAGAGAAATGAGATTTGAAGCAAGGAGAATAAACATTTGAAGTTTTATTTTTAGTATGTCTCTCCATTTAAAGGTGGGGGGAGTGAGGTTAAGCTTTATCTATGTTAATGTTAATGAACTTATGTTTGTTTTATTAATGTTTTAGTTATTTTAACCTGTCTTGAACAATATATTATATTACTCTCTTTGTTTCTCTATTTTTTTATCTCATGTTACGCATTGGTCTCATTTATTTTATTTCTTTTATCTTCAGTTGGTGCTGTTTATTTTAATTTATTTTATCTCCAGTTACGCATTGGTCTTAATTATTTTATCTCCAGTTACGCACTGGTCTTATTTATTTTATCTCTAATATGTCTCATATAATATTATAGGTACCAAAAGTTGTCATATAATATGTCACAATTATTAATTAAAAATAATATAAATGCATTTTCAATAACAAAAACACAATCAACTATAAACTTAAACTCAATAGAGAAACACAGTTAATTTACAATACAATTGTTAATAGATAGTAACACAATAAATTATCATCAACAAGAAATTATCATCAAGTCCAAGTCATATAATTAAATGCATCATACAGGTCACACCAACCAAGTTACACAATCCAATATTAAAAAAATAAAATAATTAAAAACTGAAAATTAAAAAAAACTAAAATAAAAAACAAAAAGATAAAAACTGAAATTTAAACAGAATATGATCTTATTCTTCAACATCATCAGCAAATGGCCTAGACCCCTGACGCAAAAATTAGTCCAAATAAAGTTTTTAATTTTTATATAACAATAGAAGAGTAAAAATGGTAAAATAAAAAAAAAAATCAAAACTTCAACAGATTTGCACTCCCTATTCACACACACAATCTATTCTTTTGTTCCTATTGGTCAACCAGTCAATTCCTTAATCAATGTTACCTAGGGATTAAAAAATAATCAATCCATTCCTTGACTTGATGGTAATCTTTTCCCACATTGAGATCATCTTTCTAGAACAAGAAGCCAAAGACTACACTCCGTTCTCAGTTATTTCACGTCTCCGGTTGATTGAGTGTAGTTCTAAAAGCTGAATGTATCTCACAATATCATTCAACCCTAAGATCATGTATTAGGTGCAAAGGTCTACAACACAAGCATTAACAATAAAAATCAACCAGTTAAGAACATGATTAGGATCATTATAAAGATTTCTCTGTCGTAAAGCATTTTAACACAAAACTCAATAATTGCATATATAAAGAAGAGATTAGGAAAGGCCATGAGGTTGGCCTGGACGGTATGGGAATAGATAGGAAGTGTGAAAAAGTAAGGAAATCACAAGAAGGGAGGGTTGAATTGTGATTTAGTAAATTCTTAAAAGCTTTTCCAGTTTTTTTCATTTAATTAATAAATTAAGAACAAGAATTGTTTCTCAAACAAACAAATTGAAAAAACTTTGTCTAATGTGTCATGTCAAACTCTTTTTGCCTTGAATAATGTGTTGATTAACAATCAGACTATGATTCTCTCATCTAACTGATAGCACTTGATGTGAACTTTCACTTTAGAAGGTATAATAAGAAGAATAAACTTAAAGAGATATATTTTTATAAACATTTTTCAATATGTTTTGTCAAATGAAGCATAAAGCATTTTTCTTCTAGAAAAGTTATAGCAAATATGATCAGATGGTCACACTTAAACAATTTTATTATCCTTATCTATTTCAGTTCAAGAAGTCACACTAGCACATATTTGCAACTCAACTAAATCACTTGACTTACATATATTCATGTTTCAACAAGTGATTTGACCATAGTTTTAGCATTTGACCAACCAATACAGATAAAAGACAAAAGATTAGTTTGAAAATCATTTTAGTAAAAGCATTTTTAGTATGCACTCACAAATTGGGTCTCCTTCTCAGGCTAGTATAGACAATGATAACATGCAGTATAAATAAGGTAAGGAAGAGAGAAAATAATACACGTAGTTATTTATACTGGGTCATTTGTGGCAATAGATTACATCTTGTTCTTGGCCAACCAATCAAGTTCAACTAAGCACACTAATACTGCAAAGTACACATCGATTATTCTTTGGGCTCATAGCCACTCCTAGCTAACCCATTAAGTGTTGTTGACACAAGCCACTCCTAGCTTAACTGAGTATTCTTTGGGTTAGTATCCACTATTGGCTAACCTCTTGAGTATTCTTTCCACAAGTCACTCCTGGTTGACACTGAGTATTCTTTGCTCGAGCCACTCCCGGCTAACCCTAGGTATTCTTTACACCTAGCCACTTTTGGCTAACCGAGTATTCTATCAAATCACAACCTCTCTTGGATGACCCAAACGAAGAGTATTCTTTACTCAAGCTACTACTGGTTGAACATGACTATTCTTTGATAAACAACCACTCTTGGCTCAAATCTGGAGTTTTGGTGTTCTAATGATCAATTGATCATTGGGTCTAATGACTAGAAAGGATTATGTCGTGATAAGAAATTTCCTCCAACTTGGTCCTTTGCTAATATTATCCCTACATTCTGGTGCCCCATTTGTGCTACCGCTACGATCTTTCCCTCTATGTTCTCCTTCTACTAATGTTCGCTATTCATGAGTTGTCTTAGAACGTCACGAAGGTGTTGCCCTGCTACCATTTTGTCATTATGCCCGTACATCCTGTTGCCTTCATTGGTTACTGGTTTTCACCTACTAATGGCATTGGTCATTGAAAACACTTTCGGCTGAGTTCAAGAGGGAGAGTGAATTGAACTTTATGAATTTTGGCTTTAAAAATATTTGAAAAAGGTTTTAAGCAAAATGAAGAATTTCAAGAATCTCAATTATGAATGGTGTAAGGTGCAGCGCAAAAGATAAACTCATTCAGTTTCGAATAAACCAATTTATTTTATGGCAGAACAAGTGACAAGCAAATCTATACACACAAATGATCAATAGGCATTGCAAAATTTATATCCAGTGAATAAGATGTACAGAATACAATGCAAAAATACTCAAGGCACTGAATAATAACCAATCAAGAGATAACCCACTTCAAGGAATTAACTATGCTTAAGCAATATGTAAATAATCAACACAATAGCACTATTTAAGAAGATGCTATGATTGTTGAAAATAAAGCAGCATCAATTATTGATCAAGGCAGCAACCAACCAATAAGAATTTAACCAACAAAACCTGCTAAAGAAATGTAAATCGGATGTAGTTAAAGAAGGTCAGTAAGCAATATGTAAATAATCAACACAATAGCACTATTTAAGAAGATGCTATGATTATTGAAAATAAAGCAGCATCAATTATTGATCAAGGCAGCAACCAACCAATAAGAATTTAACCAACAAAACCTGCTAAAGAAATGTAAATTGGATGTAGTTAAAGAAGGTCAGTAAGCAACACAAAACTGATATAATTGGCGCTGTTAGATATGCTAAAATTTCAATTCGGCGGTTTAAAAAATTGAAAAGAATAAGAACAATTTGCAACAATACAAGATGTATAAAATTTTCTAAGAACAGCTAGAACAAAATATTATCAAATAGATTACAGAGACAAATAGAACTGACTATATCCACCTATAAAAGGACCCAAATAGACAGTAGTAAAGTATGACAATTTTAACAAGAAAGGTTATGCACCCACACCAGATTTGAATTACATAATTGATTGAAACAATGCAGATTTATTAAAGAATGGATTTGGGTACAAAGAATGACAGTGGGTAGTGCAAAGTGAATTAGAAACATAGAGAGCAGGGGTCAAGAGAGAAGAACATAAGCAATTATACTGGTTCACCCTTCCTCAAGGGCTACGTCTAGTCTTTCTTGCAACACTAGCAAGAAAAATTTCACTAATCAACACTTAATTGTACAATTACAATTAAAACATAGTTCTGACACCCTACAAGAACCAAGAACACAACTGAATTGAACAACAAGCACCTTGCAATTCCCCTAATTCAAAAAAACCAAATGCTAAAACCTATAGCACTTTCAATTACACAATTGATTCAAAATATACAATGGAACAATTACAAACGCATTTCTTGAAACGAAACAGGTTCAAGAAAACCCTTGATTGGCGTAAAACAGAAGGCCTGCTCACAAGCTTAAGGATTCTCAATGGCACAACTCATTGATTAAGACTCAATCTTCAAGAACAAGCCTTTGTTCAGAATGATCAAATCTTTTGTAAAATCAAATGATCAAGATTGCTCAAAATGTTTTTAACAAAATGTTCTTGCGTTTCTTTATATATTCGTATTTAGAAAACCCTGTTGTTTTTAAACTTGAAAAACCAAAACTATTTTTAAGTGTCAGTTAAAACAGTTTGCTGCATAACATGAATAAACTGATTTCACTAAAAGGGAAATTGATTTCTTTTTCTGCTGAAGGTTGAAAATCTGAACTAGTTTTCCTTGAACAGTTTTGTTGGGCTATGTTACTTGTATTAAAGCATGTTTTAATGTGTGCCAATGATATTCTCCTTAGCATTGCACATGTTTCCTTTTACCTCCAACCACACTTACTCACACTAAGACAAAGCCTAAGACAAGACATCCAATTCCGCTTGCTTGCTTTGGCTTCTTGCACTTACTTGGCTTCATGCACTTGCTTGGCTTCATCAAATACTTAGTCTTTTGAGAGTACTAACAATCACCCCCTATTTGATGAAGACAATCTAGTGTGTGAGTTGTTTACAACCTACAACATGTTGACACAATACTTTGTATAAGCAGTTTTAAGCAGTTTAGTTTTTTGGTTTAGAATAGATAGTTTGCTTATCAGTTCAGAATGATTCTAGTCTAAAGCTGTTTCCATTTAAACACAAAGCAAATAACATAGATTCTCATTTAACAACCAAAACTGAACACATATTACTCTAGCCAACATCTAATCCACCTATACAGTAGCAGAAAACATAACTAAAACTATCCTAGTAGCAGTAAAATAGAACCGAATAAAACTAGAACAATGAATCCCTAGCAACAACAGTAGTGAAAAGGAAAATACAACAAATGATATGAGAAGAACCACATAAGCATGACCTACATACACTACATACACACTAACCACTTCTCCCCCTTTGGATTCATCAAATAGGAGAAAATAGATAGATGTGCACTAGTTTGCAATGATAGTTATAATATGCATGCTCAGTCATGAGGTTCGTTCCAAGCAGCCATGATAGCAAGTTAGTTCTGCACTACCTCTATTTGTGAGTCCATATGCTGAAAACGAGCAATACAAAACTCGTGATGGTTCCTTTGCTCCATTGTAAGGTAATCAAGATTGTCAATAACTGTTTGCTCAAATATGGAATAGCCTAAGCTTGGACCAGCATTTTCATCCATTGCAGCGGCATCTTGTTCCATTTCTGCAGCAGCTTCTCCTGGATTTTCAGCATCCGCTTAACCCACCCATTGGCAATTGTTAATATGAGTCATGCCAATTTTATGCAAATTGGTTGCAGACACTTCGTAACTCTGCTTTACTGGTTTCACTATTTCCCCCTCAAGAGGTATTTTAAAGTGCTCAATAAGTTTTGACACAAGCACTACATATGAAAACTTATAATCTGCCAACCTCCTGGACTTTTCCATTTTCTCTCCAATGACAAATTCCCAATTGACTTCCACACAATTGATGATGCAATACATGTGAATAAGGTCTTCCTCGTGTAGCACAGCGTGATTGTGCCCTCTAGGTGTTAAGATCCACACTATGAAGAAAACTATTAATCTTGAATTTAATGTCAATCCACCAACTTGAAATCTTTTCATGATGCCTTGAGGATTCCTTAATCAGCTTCTATAGAAGGTAATTTTGTTATATTCCTCCAAGGCTTCAATGGTCCCCTTGCCTATTTTAAGCCCTTCACACTTAATTCCAGCAACTGCCCTCCATATTGATGAGCTTATCCACATTCTTATTCCTTTACTCTAAACTCTAGTTTGTCTTCATGCACATTCAAATTAGTGAAAAATACCTTGACAAGATCTAGATACACATTTCCAATCAAACCAAGAAATTTATCAATCCTTGATACTCCAACAGCTCACATACCTTGTCAATGTTGTCAAAACTCTTTGTCGGGCTATCACTAGCAAACCATACTTCAAGGTGTCCTTTAGTGTCAACGAATCTGCTAGCACCCACAGTTTGTTTCACTCTTTGTTTAGGATTGTTGGAAGAGGGCATTTCTACAGTGTTTGTTGATGAATTCTGGAGCTGTGTTGGAATACGTTTGAGGCTTATGCAAAATGAATGTACAAGGAATGCAATATATAGACAAACAACACATATTTAGAATACATTCATTTTCACCCACAAGTTGGTCTAGGTTGGAGTGTTGTACCTTGTTATTCCAATGAGACGAGACTTAGCTACATCGGGAAATTGCAGAATCCTTGCATAGTTTGTTTGCTTTTCAGTTATTTACCTTTTTGACTCTTAATTAAGTGAAGACAAGTGGCATTGTGTGGCTCAATGTTGTCAAATGTGAGTAGTTGGGAGGTTAAGCTTCAATTAATACACTTAGCATGCTCAAGTTCACTAACTAACGTCCCTCAATAGATTCCCACTGGTCTTGATTGCCTTCTTTATCTCGTGATGCAACTCAAAAGTGGTTGAGAAAAACAAACACAGTAATTAAAACACAAAACAGTTCCAGTGGTGAAAATAAATCGATTTAAAGTCGAATAAACTAATTTATTTTCATGACAGTGGAAAAATTATGCAGTTTTTGCTTATGCAATGTTTGAGATATCCAGTACGCCTAACTCAGTTCTTAAGTAATTAAACCTATTTTTAGCAAGAGGTATAGTGAAAACATCTGCCAATTGTTTTTCAGATTCAATGAATTTGATTTCACACACCATTACTAACTTGTTCTCTAATAAAGTGATGCCTAATCTCTATATGCTTAGCTCTAGAATGATGCATTATATTTTTAGTGAGATTAATGACACCAGTGTTGTCATAGAATATAGGTACCTTTGTGACTTTAAGACCATAGTCACTAACTTGTTTAAGCTAAGAAATTTGAGCACAACAGCTCTCAGCTGCAATGTATTCAGCTTCAGTAGTTGAGAGAGCAACACGTGCTTGCTATTTGCTATTCAACGAGATGAGGCTTGCTCCAAGTAGATGGTATGTACCACTTGTGCTCTTTCTATCTAGTTTACATCCAGCGAAATCAAAATCTGAGTATCCCTTGAGATTGAGTGTGGCTTCATTTGCATACCACAATCCCACATTAGTTGTTCTTTTGAGATACTTAAGAATTCTCTTGGCAACATTGTAATGTGACTCCTTTGGATTAGCTTGGAACCTTGCGCACATCTATACACTATACATTATATCAGGCCTGTTAGTTGTGAGATAAAGCAAAGATTCAATGAGTCCTCTGAATTTGGTTTGATTCACTGTGGTTCCATATTCATTAGCATCTAGGTAACAACTTGTTGACATTGGAGTTGATGCCTCTTTGCAGCCTTCCATTTCAAACTTTTTCAAGACATCTCTGCAGTATTTAGTTTGGGATAAGAACGTTCCATTCTTCAATTGCTTAATCTGCAATCCTAGGAAGTAATTCAGCTCCCCCATCATAGACATTTCAAACTCCCCCTGCATAGCTAATACAAATTCTTGACGAAGAAGTTCATTAGTTGACCCAAAAGTTATATCATCAACATAAACTTGGACAAGAATTATATCATTTTCATATTTCTTAATAAAGAGAGTTTTGTCTACTTGACCTCTTTGATAATCCTTGGAGAGTAAAAAATTACTTAGCCTTTCATACCATTGCCTAGGAGCTTGCTTTAGACCATAGAGAGTTTTCTTAAGCTTGTAAACATGTTCAGGTAGTTTGTGGTCTTCAAACCCAAGTGGTTGAGTGACATATACTTCTTCATTTATGAATCCAATCAAAAATGCATTCTTCACATCCATTTGGAATAGTTTGAATCCATTCAAAATAGGCCTACAGTAACCTCACAGCTTCAATCCTTGCCACAAGTGCATAGGTTTCATCATAATCAATCCCTTCTTCTTGATTGTAACCCTTGGCCACTAGTCTTGCTTTGTTCCTCACAATGATGCCTTGCTCATCCATCATGTTTCTGAACACCCATTTTGTTCCTATCATGTTCATCTTACTAGTTTTGGGAACCAATCTCCAAACATCATTTCTTGTGAATTGATTATGCTCCTCTTGCATAGCATTGATCCAACGATTATCAATCAATGCTTCATGAATTGACTTTGGCTCAATCTGTAACACAAATGCCATGTGTCCACATAATAGGTTCAGTTATTTCCTGGTTGAGACACCCTTGTGAATTTGCCCAATCACATTGTCTAAGGATATATTTTTTAGAACTCTCCATTCCTGAGGCAAACTGATTTAGTGTGTGTAGAATCAATTTCTTTTTCTCCAGTTTTCACCTCTGTAGTTTGCTCTTCATTTTGTTCAGCTGCAGTTTCTTTTTCTCTCTGAATTCTTTCAGTTTCATCATCTTCTGTAGTATTTTTAGACTCATCCTGCACCTTTTGGTTAGTCTCATCAAAGGTTATGTGCACAATTTCTTCAATCAACATGGTTCTCTTATGGTATGCTCTATATACATGACTATGAGTAACCTAAGATGATACCTTCATCTGCCTTTGAGTCAAACTTGCCTATATTATCCTTTCCATTATTCAAAATAAAGCACTTGCAGCCAAAGACTCTTAAATGAGAAATATTTGGTTTTCTTCCTTTGAAAAACTCATAAGGGGTTTTGTTTAAAATTGGCCTTATCAAAACTCTACTTAGCACAAAGCATGCAGTGTTCAATGCATCTGCCCAAAAAGTATTTAGGAAGATTAGTTTCATTCAATAAAGTTCTAGCAATCTCTTTCAAGGCTTTATTTTTCCTCTCCACAACCCCATTTTGGTGTAGAGTTCCACATGGATTTCAAATTGTGCTGAATTCCAAACTTTTCACAAAACTTTTCAGATCTTTCATTTTGGAATTCTCCCCCATGATATGTTTTTATGGCGGCAATAGTGTAATTTTTCTCATTTTGAAGAACCTTGGCAAGTTTCTTAAAGGCACTAAAAGCATTGGTTACCAAAATTGAAGTCCATGTGAACCTAGAGAAATCATCTACAATGACAAGACCATAGTAAATGCCACCTATACTCATAGTTCTTGAAGGTCCAAACAAGTCCATGTGAAGCATATCTAAAGGTCTAGTAGTTGAAACAAAGTGTTTTTGTTTAAAAGAACTTTTGGTTTGTTTCCTCTTTTTGACATGCTTCACAAAATTTGTCCTTTTCAAACTTGAGTTTAGGTAAATCAATCACAAGCCCTTTAGATGCAATCCTATTTAAATGATACATATGAATATGAGCAATACGCCTATGCCACAACCATGTCTCATCACACTTAGTAATCAAGCAATTGATAATCAGAATTAATGCAATTTAAATCAAGCATGTACACATTGTTAACCCTTTTACCAACAAGGTGAGTTTGTCTCTAGTCTCCACTGAAATAAGGCAAATTTTTAGTTGGAAGGTAACTTGCAAGCCCTTGTCACACAGCTGACTTATGCTTAGCACATTATATTTTAATCCTTCAACTAGAATCACATTTTGAATGGTTAAGTTGCCTTTGACTTCTATGTCACCACTGCCAACAATCTTGCCTTTGTTGTTATTTCCATAAGTGACATATCCTCCAAGTGTAAGAGTTAATCTAGTGAGCAAAGATGTATCTACAGTTATGTCTACTATCCAAGTACTAAAGCTTCTTGTTGGATGCACCTTTGACCTGCAAAATTGATTTATTTTATGCAAATTGGTATCCTATTAGCTTTGGGTCCAGAACTGTTAATATTACCCTTAGGTAATTTAGGACATGATAAAGCCTAACTCTACAACTCCTATAGTATGACTGATTCTGTGACCGAATTTTTTACTGATTCTGTGACCGATTTCTGTTACCGAACCTGTTACCGATTCTGTGACCAATTATGTGACTGATTCTATGACCGATTTTGTGACCGAATCTGTGACCGATTCTGTGACCGACTCCGTGACCGAATTTGTGACCGATTCTATGACCAAATTTGTGACCGATTTTTTCGGTCACTGATTCAGTCACTGATAGTGACCCATTTTTTCAGTCACTGATTCGGTCATCGATAGTGACCGATTTTTTTGGTCACTAATTTCGGTCACTATTTAGCAATTTTCTAGTAGTGTAAGTTTGTGGTGTTACAAGTTACATAAGGTTGTAATTGTAACTGGTTTAGTGCAGAGGGTTTTGCATTGGTTAGACAGCTACTGTAGGGTTCAATAGGTTGTTTGCTGCTGGAGCAGTGGTTGCTTGCTGGTGCAAGTGTTTTGTATTGTGTGAACTGATCTTGAAGATCTTGATTAGTGGAACTCTTTGCTAGTTGGCAAAGGACTGGACGTAGCCCTTGAGGAAGGGTGAACCAGTATAAATCTTTGTGTTCTTGATCTTTCTTTCTCTCTCTTGAACACTTATTTTTTTTCTGTTATCGGACTCTCAATTAATTGTTCTTCGCGCTTAATTGATTGTTCTTCCTACTGTTATTACTATGTCTTTCTGAAACTGTTATATCTTTCATACAATTGACTGAATCTATTTTTGATTGTATTGGGGTATTGACAGTTTTATGATATTATAGTGTGATTGATAAAATTTCTGTAAGTAAATTTTCTTGATTCAATTTGTTGTTTCTTGATCTCAGTATTTTATCTGAACTGTTGTATTGATTAATTGATTTGTTGTATACTGTGTTTACATTTTATCTATCGGATTGAATTCTCTTTATAAATATCTTTATTGTAATCAACTAATTGCTTCCACTTCTGTTTCTAATATTGCTTGATCAATTGAATATTTGAATCTGTTCTGGAACATATTGATCTTTGTTGTGTAATTCTAAAATTCATTGATCAAGAAATTGATAAAAAATTTTCATATAAATCTTTAACACTTTCCAGTATTTTGCAAAAAGTTTTGAAAGATTTTTAATAGTTCAATTCAGCTCCCTCTTGAACTCAGCCTAAACCTATTTTCTACAATTGACATCAGAGCTAGGACTTGTATCCTAGTCAAGTTTTTCAATCCATGGTTGAGAACACGCTGCCTTTTGCTGAGGGAGCTTCAATATACGGGCCACCAATGTTTTTTGGAATTAATTACCAATTTTGGAAAGTGAGAATGAAGATCTTTGTTGAATCTATTGATCGTGGTATTTGGAATGCCATAGTAAATGATCCTTATGTTCCTATGACTGTTGTGAATGGTATGTCTGTTCCAAAATCATTCGATGAATTGTCTGAAGCTGGAAATAAACAAGTTCAGTATAACTGTGTAGCAAAGAACATAATTACATTTGCTTTGAACCTTGATGAATTCTTCAGGGTATCCCAGTGTAGTTCTGCAAAGGAGATATGGGACATATTGGAGGTCACACATGAAGCGACAAATGATATTAAGAGAGCTAGAAAGCATGTACTCATTCAAGAGTATGAATTGTTTAGGATGCAGCAAGGAGAATCGATTGCAAATGTTCAGAAACGGTTTACTCACATTGTCAATCACTTCATTGGACTGCGAAAACAGTTTGATAAAGAAGAGCTGAACATCAAGATTCTCAAATGTCTAGATAGAAGTTGGCAGCCCAAGGAGATTGCAATATCTGACACAAGAGATTTAACTACTCACCACAACAACATTCTTTGGCAAATTGAGAGAATATGAGCTTGAGATAACAAGATTGAAAGAAATGGAATCTGTTGAGAAGAAGTCCAGAAGCCTTGTACCCAAAACAAAAGCTGCAGATATTGAGTCAAGTGAAGAGAGTTTAGATGAGTGCAGTGATACGGAAAATCTCAATTTACTGACAAAGAGATTTCAGAAATTCATAAATATGAAGGGCAAGATGAAGAATCAGAGGAATAAAAGGTACAATAAAAAATTTGATCCTAATCTAGCAAAATTCACCTGTTTTGGATGTGGTAAACAGGGTCACATGAAGATGGATTGCCCGAGCCTTGTCAACAAGGAAAAGACACGAGAAAAAGGATCATAAAGCTAGAAAAGGGAGAAAAGCATACATTGCATAGGAAGACAATGCTTCCACTTCCATCAGCTCCTCACATGAAGATGTTAGAGCCAATCTGTGTCTAATGGCTGGAAAAAAATTCAGAGGTTAGTAGTGAGAACTCTAACACTTCTTTTAATAGTGCAAACTATAGTTCACTACTTCATGCCTTTCATGAAACACATGAAGAAGCCAACAAACTAGCCTTATCCAACAATAGACTGAAAGGTCTGAACAATTGGTTGGAAGATAGAATCAAAGAACTAGAAGATGAAATTTTGCAACTAAAAACTGATTTTGAGAACTTGGAAATCATTTACAAAGCTTCCAGTAATTTTGACTCTTTTCAGCCAGTTAATTGTGAAAATTATGCCATTTTGGGTTCTCAAAACTGTGTTTTTAAAAAAGCTAGCATTGGATATCAAATTGGTTTTAAAGGAAAACAAAGAAAATACAACAGTTTCTTTAAAACAAATGAGCAACAGTTTTCATCTCCATCGACTTGCTTCTATTGTATGGGAAAAGACCATTATGTGAGGAATTGTAAAATCAGGAGGTTTGATGTGCCAAAGGGGCTAGTTAGGTGGATGCCAGAAAGAATCACTAACACTTGTGGACCCAATTTTAACAGGGTACCAAGGCCTCAAACTTATCTATTTTGCAGGTATGTTTGGCATCCAGTAAATTACTGTGGTACTTGGATAGTGGATGTTCCAAACATATGACTGGAGACGCCTCTCAGTTGATTAATCTAAAATTGAAACCTGCTGGATTTGTCACATATGGAGACAATAATCGAGGGAAAATACTTGGAGTTGGTGACATTGGAGGAGATGATAAAGTGATCATTAAAGATGTACTCCTACTTGATGGATTAAAGCACAACTTACTGAGCATAAGCCAATTATGTGACAGAGGGTACAAAATCACTTTTGAGCCAAATCTTTGCCTCATATCAAATTCAATAATAAGTGAAATTGTACTAGTAGGTAAACGGGTAAACAATGTTTACATGTTAAATGTCTCATGCATTACTTCGAGTATGAATTGTTTGCTTACTAGGAGTGATGAGTCTTGGTTATGGCATAGGAGATTAACTCACATTCACATGCATCATCTAAATAGACTTGCATCTAAAGAGCTAGTAGTTGGACTGTCTAAGCTCAAGTTTGAAAGGGACAAATTGTGTGAAGCATGCCAAAATGGTAAACAAACTAAAAGCTCTTTTAAACCATTGAATGTGATTTCAACATCTAGACCTCTTGAGTTGTTTCATATGGATTTGTTTGGTCCCTCAAGAATTATGAGCCTACGAGGTAATTACTCTGGTCTAGTTATAGTAGATGATTACTCTAGGTTTACATAGACATTATTCATTGCTACCAAGGATGAAACCTATCATTCTTTTAAGAGATTTGCCAAAGTTATCCAAAATGAGAGGAATTGTGGCATATCTTCCATCAAGTCAGATCATGGGGGAGAATTCCAGAATGAGAAGTTTGACAAATTTTGCAGCAAATTAGGAATCAAACACAACTTCTCATAACCAAGGACTCCACAGAATGGAGTTGTAGACAAAATGAATCGATCTTTAGAGGAGCTAGCAAGAACACTCTTGAACGAATCATATTTCCCAAAGTATTTATGGGCTGATGCAGTGAGTACAACTTACTATGTTCTAAACATAATACTTATTAGACCTATCTTGAAGAAGACTCCCTATGAGTTGTTTAAAGGTAGAAAGCCCAATCTCTCTCATTTAAAATTTTTTGGATGTAAATGTTTCATTTTCAACAATTAGAAGGATAACTTGGGCAAATTTGACTCAAAGGTTGATGAAGGTATTTTTCCTGGCTATTCACTACATGGTCATACATATAGAGCATATAATAAGAGAATCATGCTAGTTGAGGAATCCATGCATATTGCATTTGATGAAACTAACCAGAACATGCAGGAAAGCCCTAAAACAGGTGCAGATGATGAGCTTCCAAATGTTCAACAAGTTGATAACAGTTTGGATAATAAACCTGAAGAAGTCAGTAAACTGCTAGAGATTCAATCAATTGAACAAAGAGATCAATCAATTGAATCTAGAGCTGGTGGAAATACTATCAATTCTGGACTGCAAACAAAATGGAGAGTTCCTAAAAATTTGTCACTAGACAATGTAATGGTCAAGTTCAAAAAGGAGTATCAACAAGAAGATCATTGAACTATTTTTGTGAACACATGGCCTTTGTATCACAAGTGGAGCCCAAAACTGTAGCTGATGCACTTGAAGACAGCAATCGGATTAATGGAATGCATGATGAACTAAATCAATTTACTCGAAATGAAATATGGACACTTATTCCCAGAACTAAGCAGACGAATGTTATTGGAACTAAGTGGGTATTCAAGAATAAACTGGACGAGCAAGGTGTTATTCTAAGGAATAAAGCAAGGATGGTTGCAAAGGGATACAATCAAGAGGAAGGTATAGACTTTGGAGAAATTTATGCACCAGTAGCTAGATTGGAGGCAGTGAGATTGTTATTAGCATATGCTTGCATGAACGAATTTAGACTACACCAAATGGATGTCAAGAGTGCTTTTTTCAATGGATATATTGATGAAGAGGTATATGTGAGTCAACCTCTTGGATTTGAAGACCACAAATACCCAGATCATGTCTTTAAGCTCAAGAAAGCACTATATGGCCTGAAACAGGCACCTCGACAGTGGTATGAGAGGTTAAGTAATTTTCTTCTTTTACAAGGCTATAGAAGAGGAAAAACAGATAAGACATTGTTCATTAAGAGGGCATGTGATGATATTATACTTGTTCAAGTATATGTAGATGACATTATATTTGGTTCAACTAATGAAATTTTGTGTGAGCAGATTGTTAAAGCAATGCAGGGAGAATTTGAGATGTCAATGATGGAAGAACTCAATTACTTCCTTGGCCTACAAATTAAATAGTTTTAGCATGGAACATTTCTTTGCCAATCAAAATATTGTCGAGAACTACTGAAGAAATTTGCCACGGAGAATTGCAAGGAAGCTTCTACACCAATTGCCACTGGATGTTCTCTGGATATTGATGAGAACGAAACAAATTATGATCAAACCAGATATAGAGGTCTCATAGGTTCACTGTTATATCTAACTACAAGCAGACCATGTATTATGTTTAGTGTATGTTTGTGTGTAGGATTTCAAGCAAAACCTAAGGAATCACATTACATGGCAGCCAAGAGGATACTAAAATATCTCAAAGGGACAATTAATGTCGAACTATGGTATCCAAGTGAGGTATCTTTAAATCTAATTGGTTATTCTGATAGTGATTTTGCAGGGTGTAAAATTGACAGAAAAAGCACAAGTGGAACGTGCCATCTACTAGGGTCCAATTTGATCTCATGACATAGTAAGAAGCAAGCTTGTGTTGTTCTATCCACTTAGAGGCAGAATACATTGCAACTAGAAGTTGTTGGGCACAGAGTTTATGGATTAAACAACAACTAAGTGATTTCGGTCTTAAGTTGTCTCAAATCCCATTATTGTGTGATAACACTAGTGTAATAAATTTAACAAAGAATCCTATACAACATTCCAGAACTTAGCATATTGAAATATGCCACCATTTTATTCGAGATCATGTAATTAATGGTGATTGTGTAATTCAGTTTGTTAATTCTGAGAATCGATTAGTTGATTTATTTACAAAACCTATTAATAAAGAGAGATTTAATTTGCTTAGAAATGAATTGGGAATTATTGATTTCAAAAATATTTAAAAATTAAATCAGCCCATAAATGTATTGATTCTTGGTTTTTTTTCATTATGTGATTAATCAAATCAATTAAGACAATTTACTGAGCCTTGACTGAATTTATTGGAATTGACATAAAATATGATTTTGTGTAAATGTTGTTTAATTGATTGGACGAGGGAATACTAAACGAGGAGAACCAATATCCTCTAGACAATAAGCTAGTATATGGAAGACTGCTATATGGGGAATGAAAAGATTCCACTGTAGATTCTCAGTCAAATGGAAAAGCATTGACAAAGCTGAACTGGCACCTACTACAGAGCACATGTGAGGAGAGATAAAACTAAAAAATTCCACGTGCCATATGATCATTGAGAGTCAACAAGTCAAAAGCTGAAACATGACCTGAAGCTAAGTATATTTTTGTTACAATTTATTATCTGTAGAATTAATCTAAAAAGATTTGCTTGATTTGTCCATCAATACACAGCATGAGTGACTCCATTTGAAATTTGAATGTGATATTGTCTTATGCATATGGCTACCATTATATATAGTTCTGCCATTAGGGTCTTAACCACACACGAATCCTAAAATTGCATTATGCTCATTCTGGATTAATATAACACTATCCTTCTTGTGTTCATTCTCACAAATGGCTTCATCTTCCACACCAAAGAAGTGCACCAAGAGAGCTTATGTAAAAAATGCTAAACCAGACGAGTTTAATGAGACTAACTATCTTGAAAGCTGGTTTGTTGGAAACTATGAAAGCATGGAGGAATACAACAGAGAAGTCAGCAGGAAAGTCACCATTGCTCCTAAGGTCCTTAAGATGTTATGGCTGAAAGAGGAAAAGTTGGATGATGTTAGAGAAGCCTTGAGGTTTCAGAAGCTGGAAAAATTTGTGAGGTTATCAAGAAATGTTTATCTAGATTTAGTGAAAAAATTTCTAACCAATATTTGGTCTGATGAAGAAGCCATCTATTCTCAAGTCAAAGGAATAGATATCTTCATCAATGATGAAGTTTGGCTGGTTGTTGCGGGGCTGAGGTATGCTAGAATTCCTATTGGAAAGAACAACACTGTTGGACTGGAAATGTTCAACAAAGCACAGTTTTTCAAATCCTGTTTGAGGAATCCTAACAATGAATCCAGGAGTTATTCAGTGGCTAGACTGGTTGTTACTCCACGCATCCTGGCATTTATTGTGATCTGGATGCTAACATCGAGAGGATTTAATCATGTTGTTTTAATTGAAGAAGATCTCATGATTATGTACTGTCTGATAGGGAAGATTCAAGTAAATTGGATAAGTGTGATCAAGGAGCATCTGATCAAGATAAGGAAGAAGGTTGAATACAAAATTCCTTATGTTGTTCTCATATCTCAATTTATTGAGTATTTTGAGATTGATACTAAAACAGAAGTGATGGAAAAAGCACAAAATGAGATTGGTCCAATAACACTGAACAAAATCGGGTTGACAAAGGTAAATGATGATCATTGGATCTGCAAAGCTGATTATGATAGCTCTGAACCTCAACCAGTTGAAGAAGATGATAATGGTGGAACGAGTGTTGCTGTAGAAGGCTATGAAGTTCTTGTACATGATGTTCCACACACTAGGTATGAGAACTACTTTGCTAGTTTTGAGGAAAGTATGATGACACAGTTGCATACCATGCATGAAGAAGAAAGAAACCACTATCAATATTGTGAAACCAAGTTCCAGCACACTGAAGGATCTCTTGAGGATGTTCAAAACAAGCTAGGCCACATGTTCTTTAATCCAGACGACTGAGCTTCCTGAACTCTTCTTCCCTCACTTTGATGAATGCAAAGGGGGAGAAGTACGTGGTGTGTTGTTAGGTCTGGTTTAGTAGGTGGTGTGTTGTTAGTTCTGTTTGTTCCTGGTAAAGTTCAGTTTGTTGTTTTTATTTTCTGTTTTTTATCTGTTGCTGCTACTGTGTTGTTTTCTATTGGTTTATCCAACTTTGTTGCTTTGATGTGTATCTAGTTTATTGAAAGTTGTAGTAATTTATCCAACATTAGATGTCTAATCATGAATAAAAGTTGCATTTATATTATTGATGGAGGAAGTTACACCAATATGGCAAGTCAAAGGATGGTGAAAAAACTTCAACCTACCACCATTTCTCATGCTAACCCTTATATGGTTAAGTGAAGAAGACAAGATTAATATGAACTAACAAGTACTTGTATCATTTTTCATTGATAAGTTTAATAATAAAGTTTTACGGAATCAAGTCATATTGGAAAGACCACAACAATATGATAGAAATGTCATAGATGTTGTGAATACCTACTCTTTAATATACATGAGGCATAAGATTACATTAAAACCTTTATGTTCTAAAGAAGTGGATAAGGATCAAATTAAAATGAAAAGAGAGAAAGAGAGAGAGAGAGAGAGATGTGGAACCAAGAAAAGGAAATTAAATCATAAAATAAATGAAAGTTCCACTTTTATGTAAATAAGAATGAAGAAGAGCTTGTTGAAGAATAGAAGAAGAGACAATAAAATCTCCTGTATATATAGGTGATGGAGGATCATCTAAGAGACCAAATGACGTGCCAATGACAAGAAGTATGGCCAAAAGAATGAAGGAGGAAGAAGGCTTTTAGAAGACTTTTCTTTTGTGGAAAGTGATTTATTAAAAATCTTCCTTCTTTAGAAACTTTGTACAAATGTATAGAGTAGTATAGGATTTATTTGGGCTTTGTATTTTGTGCCAAGGTAGTATAGGAGCTTAAATTTTGGACTTTGTATTTGGACCAAAACCTTAACCCTAAAGGAGAGAGGAAGCACCTAGGGTTAGTGCATATGGTTAGAATCCTAGCTTGCCATGCAAGCTAGGGTTAGGGTTTATATGACGTGTTTATGCATGTTTCTCGTGCCACCTATCACATGTCTCCCTAGAGTAGTATACTTTTAAGACTCTACTCTTACCTTCTCTTAAGTGTGTTGGCCTAACCTCACACTAAATTCACTCAAACCTTCATCGCAAACACGTCCAAACACTACAATCTTCATCTAATTTCGCTACATTCGGCCATGGAAATCCCAATTCAACATCATTGGAAGATTTCAAACACTAGGCGCAGACAAACCTACATAAGAATTGCATCATTTGACATCAGAGCTTAGGTTCTTCAAGAGAAAAGTGCTTCCTCTAATTTTTTTTTTTTAAAGTCGTGTTACTCTTGATTTGTTTTTCATGTCTAGAGTAAAGTTCATTGTTTGACATGTTTTGCTTTAGCATTTAATCAGTTCAAAATTCTTTTTCTACCTTGAACCGTCCAAAACAACATCAATTAGGCTTGTTCTTATTATACCGTCAGTATTGTGAGTTGTTCTTGAGTTTTTTTTTTTTATTTTAATTAGTTAAATCCTTTTGTTTTTAGGTATTTTACAACTTTATAATTTATTCTTGTATTGTCTAAGTCATGTACATCCAATTATGTCATAAAATCTATGTTTAGAAACTAGTTCAGAGGTGTTTGTGAAAATGTTTATATTATGTCTACTATGTGTTTGTTCAAATGTCTTGTGTAAGCTGAACTTGTATGAAGCTTTGTGTACTTTTCCTTTTTTGTTTTTGAGTTCTTAACCTTTTTATTAGATCATTTGTAAGCTTCTTAGAGTTAGGTTTCTTTTATGTGTTGATGATATGTTCAAATGCATTACATTCCTATAGGTTATCAAATGAAAAATCACAAAAGCATAGATGTCAGGTGCTGAAAAATCACAAAAGCATAGATGTCAGGTGCTGAAAAATCAGGGTACTCTACTCTCGGTTTAGTCTCAGTTTTGCATTTATTCTAAATATTCCAATGTCATTTTCTGTGAAATTTTGTTATGTATTGCGTGAATATTGTGTTGTTGAGTTCAGAAAAAAATTTCAAGGTCAAATATCTTGTTGAAAAAGTTTAATAAATAAAACAGTCATTATTATCAGTCATTTTAGAATTATGTTTCTGTTTGTTAATAAATTCTAGAACTATTCCTAGGTTTTCCTTTGTGTCTTATCAAATACTCTTCCAGTTTTGTCAAATATAAATCCTCTTGAATTTAGCATTTTAAATTGAGTTTTTCATGATCTTACAATTCTTTGACCTTTTGAGATGGAAGGACTCTTTGGCTTTTGAATTTGGTGGATGGTTATCTAACATTTTTAAATAGTATCTTGGAGGAAGAAGAGCTTGCTAAGGGTGACTGCTCTTTGGAAAACCTACAAATCGAAAACTCAAGGCAAAGTGAGAAACAATATAGGGAAAAACAAAAGTCACAAAATAAGAGCAAAAGTGAAGCAATTTTATTTTATTTTATTTTTGTAAAACCTATCACGAAATTTTTTTGTATTATTTTATTTATGTATCAGTAAAATTTGTTGTTGTTTTGGTTGTGTTGGGAAAATGCATTAAAAGCAATCCCAACTTGAACATTGTAATAATAAAAAATGTTTAAAAGGTGAAAGTGTATCAAAAGCTCCAAGTGTCACTTGTACTTTCACATAGGATGCTTCTAGTTTTTATAGTTTTCCTTATTTGTTTTACTCTCTTACATATGTGTTTACCTTGTTATTTTACTTTTCTTAAGTCTCTGTGACAACTAGAAATGAAAGTCAAAAGGACCTAAGCATTAGTAGACCTTCCTTTGTTTTCTAGGATTCACGAGAGTAGATACTATTAGGGAAAAAATTGCTTTAAAGTTTTCTTTGAGAGATGTTATAGAAAGGACTAGGGAATGCTCTGGCTAAGGAAAGATTTGGGACTTATGTTTTTCAAGTGACACACTTCTATTTCTTAGGAGTTTACTCAGAAGCCTTTCATTTCTATTTCTTGTTGGAAACTTCACCAAAACTATCAAAATTTCATTTATGAGAACTCTTTTGTCACTAAATATTTTTTGTTGACTTTTCTAAAATCTTTGTGAAAATCTTTTGAAAACAAAATATGAGTGACTACACTTCCTCTAGTGTTCAAGAGAGTATTAGCAATAATGAGGGACAATGGATGAGAGATGAGTTGAGGAAGACAGAGAGAAAATTAATTGAGCTGGTGGATAATAAAAAGAATAAAGCTTTGGAAGAAATGGAGATGATGATGGAGAGAATGATGGAAAATAAAGAAAAACATGGTGAGGGGTCGCATAGAAGGGAGAGAAACTATAAAGACTTGCCTTCACATGAAAAATTCTCTAATAGTAGCTATAATAATCAAGATTATCAACCTCCATCTAGACAACATAGGTCTAGGCATTATCATTATAGAGAACTGAAAGTTGATTTCCCTTTCTACCAAAAAGAAAATGTAGATGAATGTCTAGATTGAGAGATGAAGGTAGAACAGTTGTTTGAGTATTACCATATACATGAAGATAGACAAGTGTCCCTGACTACTCTCAGTTTCTAGGGAGCAACTTTGTACTGGTGGACATCTTTGGTGAAAGATAATCAACTTCACCGTCATCCCTAAATCCAATATTGGAACAAATTGATATTATCTCTATGGAAGGGCCAATGACCCTCATATTATGATAGGGAGTTGATGGACAAGCTCCACTGACTCTAACAAAAGGATATGACTATGGAGGAGTATAGGTAGAAAATGGAGATATTAATAATGAGGGTGGGGATACGTAAGGAGTCTAGAATTACTATTGCTCACTTTCAAAGTAGTCTCCGATATGAAATACGAGATAGGATGAAGTTGTTACCCTATAATAATTTAAATGATTTAATGCAAATTTACACAAAGGTGGAGCAATAACTCAAGAGGAAGACAAGCTCTAAGAAATATTACTCTATCACATCTTCTTCATCCCGGAAGGAATACAAGATCGAAGGTTACCCGTCCAAATCAGGAAGACCATTAGAAAAAGAAAAAGTAAAATAAAAAGAAAAAGAAAATGAGAAAGAAAAATACAAAAAATAATCTTCTGACTCTAGATGTCTAGAGAGAGGGCATTATTCCCCAAAAAGTGAATTTTGTTTGCAAACGAGGATGACTTTGATAGCCTGAATGATTCCTCGTCTTTTTCCAGTGAGGATGAAACTTTTGAGTCTAAGGAAGAAACACACCCTTGTGAGAGTAACTTACTTATGCTAAGGAGGTTGTTAGAAACAATCTCAATAAGAGAACCTACTGAGCTAGAACAATCTCAATGAGAGAACCTTTTTCACACTCGTTGTAAAATTTTTGAAAATGTTTGTTCTGTAATTGGAGATAGTGGCTCTTATTGCAATTGTTGTAGTTACAGGTTAGTTGATAAACTAGCTTTAACTATTAAACCCCATCCAAAGCCTTATAAACTTCAGTGGATTAATAATAATGGAAGTATAGTAGTTAAAGACCAAGTGTGTGTGACAATCTGAATTGGGAAGTATGAAGAAGAAGTGATTAGTGATGTAGTACCAATGGAGGCTGAACATATCTTACTTGGATGTCTGCAGAAATTTGATAAGCAAACTTTACATAATGACTTCACCAATAAGATTAGTTTCCTACACAAGGAGAAAAATATTGTTCTTTTTCCTGTCACACCTTAACAAGTGAGAGAGGACCAAGCCATTTAAAATAAATAAAGAAATGAACAGAGAGAAGAAATAAAAAAATTAATTCAAAAGCTTTCTCATTCAAATAAAGTAAAAACAAAGAAGGGAATGAGTTTGGAGCCATATGTCTCCTCCAGTAGTGTTGTTTCCTAAAAATCTTTGAAAATTGAAAATAAAATAAAAGTTCTTCTAAGGGAACAACCTCTCTTTCTTTTCTATTGTAAAGAGGTACTTACCAGCACCAATAGTGAACTTGATTATCTACCTTATTAGGTTAAAACTCTTTTATAAGAATTTGATGTTATATTACCTAAAGTTGTATTAAATGGTTTGTCTCCTCTAAGGGGAAAAGAGCATCAAAATAATTTAGTTTCTGAAGCTAGTCTACCCAATACATCTGCTTACAAAACCAACCTTAAGGAAACAAAGGAAATTGAGAAACAAGTTAATGATCTGGTGAAGAAGGGTTGGGTTCAGAAGATTCTCCTTAATTTTGCAGTTCCTATGTTGGTATCCAAGAAAGGTCTTGGAGAATGTGTATAGATTTTCTGGCCATCAACAACATCATTGTAAAATATAGGCACCCAATTCATAGGTTTAATGATATGTTAGATGAATTGCATGGGGATTGTTGGACCATCAACAACATCATTATAAAATATAGGCATCCAATCCCTAGGTTAGATGATATGTTAGATGTATTGCATGGGGCAAATATATTTTCTAAATTGATCTTAAAAGTGGCTATCATCAAATCAAAATTAAAGAAGGGGATGGATAGAAGATTGCTTTCAAGACCAGGTTTGGATTGTATGAGTGGTTAGTCATGCCATTTGGTTTGACCAACACCCTTAACACTTTTATGTGGTTAATGAATCATATACTTAGGGATCGCACAGACCATTTTGTTTTTGTTTGTTTTGATGACATTTTAATATATAGTCAAAGTCAGAATGACTATCTTGGTCATCTCATATAGGTCTTATCTATCATCAGGAAGAATCACCCTTTTGCCAACCTTGAGAAATGCACTTTTTGTAAGGAAAATGTTATATTTTTGGGATTCATGGTTGGATGAAGTGGGGTTCATGTTGATCCTGAGAAAGTAGAGGTCAATTAAGATTCTCCCACCCCTAAAACTGTAAGAGAAGTCAAGAGCTTTGATGGCTTAGCCAGTTTTTACAGACGATTTTTCAAGATTTCTCTACGATGGCATCTCCTCTTAACTAACTTGTTGATTCCACCTAGGTAGTGTTGATTCCAATAATTCTCACATCATATCTATCATATACATATTACAAAGCACAAGAGCAACAACAAACTAAATTCCCAACAAAAACCCACATAATTAATTCAAAGATTTTAAAGAGCAACCACACATAAAATTTTCTCATCAGAAACAAATACAAATTTTCTCATCAGAAACATATACAAATTTACACAATAACTAAAATTAAAATGCAACAAAGAAAACAATAAACTCATCCAATGGTCATATGTCTCTAAATATTTTCTCCTGTTCTTCTACATTATCCTTTGCAGGTTCACCCTCTCCTTTGAATTGGCCCTAGTTCCCCGATTAAGGTATATAGGATGTAAATTCCTCAGGAGTGGGTACATGAAAAGCTGATGAGGATCCAGGTCCATGTAAAGATAATCCTTAGAAGGTGTCCATCATCATGGTTTGGGCCTTATAGATAACATTCAGGGAATATCAAAATGTTGGATAGAAGCATCAAAATGTTCTCTATTCAAGATAGCAGTATTTTGTGGTCTTCTTCATGGTGGTGGTGGTGACATTAGTCCTTCTCCTGCCATACGAAATCTGTTAATATAATTCGTGTCATTGATTTGGCGAGGGCCCTCCAATGGTGGAGATGAATTATATTTGATCTCCAATACAACTGAGAATTCACAATAGTTTAACACAAAGAATGCCAACAAATTAGTACATTAAGTAAATTCAAACCAAACTACGACAACTGAAACTCATGCTGTAACTTCCAAAGATAATTTGCATAGTGGAACTTGATCATTTAATCAAGAACTAGGCACAGTCTTCACTATAAGGCGAATCAATATAAAATTCCAAGCACAAATCTTTCTTTTCCTTTAACTTTTGTTCATTGCATATTATTATTTTACACTAATAAAATAAGGAGGGCTTTTATGAACTAAAAAGTTTTAAAAAAGCTTTTGAGAGATTATCTACCAAATAAAAGTATTGTTTGACCATACATCATCAAACGATACTTTGCAAAAATTTTAAAAATGTTTAAATATCCAATTAAACCCCCTTCTTGTGTAATTGGTGTAATTTCATAGAGAGTTTATGACTTGTTTGGTTGATATATACATCTTTCCAAACAAAGCCCTTGCATTAAATATAAAGAGTTTACAACTTGTTTTGTTGGTACATTTACTTCCAAATAACACCCTTGTTTTTGTAAACTTATTCTTACAAACTAGCAAGTATTTTAAAATTCTAATATAAAGAAAGAAAATATATTTTCTATATTTTTATTTACAAAAGAGATTTAGAAAAAAATTGAAAGAAATACCTTTTATATTCTCTCCTAATATTCTCTGCATCACTTTTATGATTCTTCTTCCATAGTTTTCAAATTGCTTTTTAAACTTTTCTTCTTTATTTCTCCTTTCTTTTACTCTTATGGTAAATTCATCCTCTTCTAACACAAGTCTTTGTTGACCCAATATCTCATAAACATATTCTTCTACTCTTCCTAAATTACTCACGTTAATTGATATTTACTATGAGATAATTTTATTAAACGTAATATAAATAATGTTTCTCGTAGGGATTCTCTTTTGATATTAATGGTGACATTTTAAAAAATACTACCAAAACTTTAAAAGACTGTTTTGATGCTTTCATAGGTATATTTTTTGTGTTTCATGTCAAGCTTACCACAATTATGATGATTATTAAATATGCTTACTTGCAACTATTTTTTATTTGAATAAATTCTATATGTTTATTGATACCTTTAAAAAACATATATTGTTCCATAAAAATTAGAGAGTAAATGATCAAGATGTCTTCAATTATATCTCATATCATATATTACATATTCACAATTTTCTAAAAAAGGTAATGACTCTATTAATAGATTGACCAATTATTTGAACTCTATAAGAGTTTTATTTGATGAGATAACCTATATAGTTTTCTTAGTGAAACCTTTACGAGTTGCCTAATTTTAGATTTTCTCAACTATACATAAATTTTGGTCTAGTTATATAATAAATTATCGTATATCCCTTTTTTTTTTTCACGCATGATACAGATGATTGTTAAGTAATGAAGATGTGAAATTAGTTGGAATGTTTAATATTACATGCATATAAAACCTTTTTATAGATTAAATAAAATTAATTAAAACAAAATGTTCAGTCTTTTAAAATGTTTTTAAAATATACTTAAAAGATTTCAAATGTTTATACTAGTAAAGTATATTATATCCTTTAATTAATTTTGAGGAATTATTTTATTTTTTGTTGAGAAAAAAATTGAAAGGAGAGATGATAAATTTAGTTTTTTTTTTTTTTTTTTTT
>Ga0209700_101663_pt1 | contig 46015 bp, 19 predicted proteins | sample SiratroredBW_FD_187528 | JGI IMG/M metagenome (GOLD analysis project Ga0209700, IMG submission 187528) | Root nodule microbial communities of legume samples collected from California, USA - Siratro red BW (SPAdes) (version 2) | ecosystem: Host-associated > Plants > Roots > Nodule | place: USA...
TTTGAGAACGGAAACAAAAAAAAAAAAAAATGCTTAAAGTAAACACCCCTTAAAATTCCATCCTCACCTTTTCCATACTCACCCTGACCTTGTAGAGGATGGGGACAAAGGGAGCAAAACCAGCTCCTGACTCCCCATTCTGCTCTGCTGCCATGCCTTTCAAAAATCATAACAATCATATAGCATGTATGGCATAAACAAGTGGCACTTCTAAGCTTACTATTTCATGAAACATATTTTTTCCTCAAGCAATTTATTATGCATACACAACGTAAGGTCACATCCAAATCCAAATCCTGGAAATAGCCTCTCGACTAGCAGGGGTGCAAAATCATACTTCTACCTTTCCTAGACTCCACCAGATGTGAGCATCACGCAATGGCTGGCATTTTTATATGTAATAAATGTATCACATACATAGTGACAGCCGAAGCTCAAGCTACATCAGATTCAGATCTTTAATTAATCTAGATTTTAAAAAAAAAACTAGTAATGGAGAATTTTAAGTTTTATGGTGTCTTACTTTCTAGTAATATTTTATAAACAACATGCTCAGTCAAGGAGAGCATAGGAGCTTCGGACCATAATAAAAGAAATTGGTATTCGTATTGGTAAGAGGCAATTTCGTAGTGCTCTTTCCCTGAGGCAATCTATAATAGATGATGGGATTGAGAAAAATGATTACCATGAGTTCTTTGGCTCTCTCAAGGATGACATCCATTGCTTGAGGAGGTTGTGGTACTGTGAAGGCAGGAGCTTTAGGCTTCAAGAATAGGGAAGAGATCAATTTACCAGAAGATAAAGCAAACAGGGAAGGTGAGGAGGGAACATACAATCACAAATAGAATAAAACTACTACAACAATCAGCTGATTTCCATAAAAATCAATGTGCAAGTTTGGTTGGTTGAGTAGAATTTTAATACCTTAAAAATCCCTGCCTTGTGTGAAGCAATCTGTCCAAGAGTATCTCCTGCATAGATGTACTAATTTAAATACGTTTTTTCCATATTGTGGTCAATTCATTGTTGAAGAAAAAACACAGAAAATGAAGAATAAAAATGAGACTTTATATGGATGGTGGAAATCACATTCCCAACACAGGAACGTGTTAATTTTTTTGAGTAAACAACACGCAAAGCATCAAAAAGAATGAGACATACACACCCAATATTTCAGTATGATCCATGCCAAGAGATGTAATGCCACAAACAATGGGCTCTTTGATCTGAAAGTTTATAGTCATTTTTAAATGTATTAGTCATAAATCATATGCAACTGGTTGCAGTTTCTTTAAACACTTTTCCTTTATTAGTTCAAGAAAATATATTAAACAAAAAGTGTTGTTAACAACAATATTTAAGAAAAAAATCTGTGATACCATACATCAAATGCGTACCACATTAGTTGAGTCTCCTTTGCCTCCCAGTCCAACTTCAATAATGGCAGCATCAACCTATGAATGGGAGCCATTTAATGAATTAGCAGTGTAAAAAAAGTGGAGAAAAAGAAGAATAAAGAATACAGCAGAGCGGATAAGTAAATATTAGTAAGCAATAAACTGCAGGTAAAAGCCAAAAAATTGTATGTGTAACATCCTGCTATATTAGTTAATAAGTAATATTAATAAAGAGGTAGGTATTTTAATATTTCTTTTTAATAAAAGCAAGTATGCAATAGCATCACTATGCCATCTACAATCTCAACTAGGTTGACACCCTAGACAACATCATTCATCTGGGCATACTTAGATATTATTAAAAGAGAAAAAAAAGAACTATACATGATGGGAAAGTCAAACCAAACCCATCAACAAAAACAAAACAAACCTACAAAAAGGTAAATGATGTGTCCCTAAAGAAATGAATACTACAAAAAGAAGGCATAAGATCCCATCAACTATAAATTTGACAAGCAATACCTTGTGCTGCAAGTAAGTCAACACATCTATCAGCCCCTCTAAATATGTGTGAAACTTTAAACTTCATCTCCTTAAGTAAAGCCCTACAATTTAACCATCTATTCAAAAGCCTTCAAGGAACAATAGTAAAATTAGTAAATGCCATTAAGAGGATTTAGCTAATAGTTTAATTGTAGACTTAAGTTAAAAGGAATATGTTATCAAAAGAATGGCCACTAGGGCCCAAGGGGATAAGATTATAAACCCTAACCCCCTCACTTTCTCCCATTTTACATTAATGGGAAATATGAAAGGAGAAGACAAAAGGAAAAGTTTAGCGGCAAGGAGAGGAGAGAAGGAACTAGGCACCCCTTGGTCGTTAGTCAATTATCCCCAGGAGACTGCAGCCCGTTGTGCGTTTCTCCTTCCCCATAATTGTATGAATTGTATTTTGTGTTTCGTAAACATGTTTCCCCCTTCACCATGGTTGTTGATCTACTTGCTATGTGATTTGAATGAATCTGCCATGATTAGTGTTCAATAGAGATTTCACATGTTAATTGCAAGATAATGTATGATTGCGGGATTGGGAGAGAGATTTTGATGAGGTATATGTTTTGAATTGTTATACGTGTTCAATATTATGATTTGGGTGGTTAGGAAGCCATTCATAACATTTGAGGTTAGAAGCTGAAGATATAGAGTATGTCAGAGTTCATGGGCATGAAACTTGCAGCCAATTTTCAAGATAAAGTGTCAGTCAATGTTCACGAGAGCAAACTCTTTTGCCAATTCAAAATCCCTAGAACTATATTTGTTCCATTTGAAACCTCATAAATAGTGATGTTTATGGCCGTATATGGGGGGGAAGTATGTCAAGTAATGATTATGTGATTGTATATGAAATATGAAAGGTTGTACTTTGGTAAGCGATGGGTAGTAAGCCCTTCATACCTCAAATGATGACTAAAGAATGTTGATTAGAAGAGTAAGACTAAACATTCTCTTTGACAACAGTCTGTCACCTTCAGTCCTCAAAAGGTGGTGCATCTTTCGGTTCTCAAACAGTCCATCTTAGCAAAGGAAGAAGGATGTATGACTAAAGGGGATTGCTACATGAAATTAGGAGCTCAAACATGTCGATAGGATGAAAAAAAGGGAAGAGAAACTAATGAATGCTAAGAGAGAGAGGTCACGACAACTATGAGAATGATGCCATGATTTATATATGATGAGATATTGAATACACCATGTTTATAAATGTTGTTGTATATGAGAAGTATGTCATGTTGTGTCACTAGGGTACTGCTAAGACTATTGTTTCACTTGATTATTCTAAAATGTTTTCAAATTAAGAAGGGCATGGAACAAGAAAGGAAACTTATATTTTATTTTTACAGATTTAGTAGTATATTTAGGACCTTTAGTTTTCCACGATAAAGTAAAGAAATCTCCTGCAAGAGACTTATCTTTTTAAGGACTCGTAAGGTACCTTGATTATCTATGATTAAGATGTTATGTTTTTTACATTATATTGAGGTTTCTTATTTTAATTCTGCATTACATGGATGAAAGTACAATAATACCCACGCAGCTGTTTCGGTATGAACTTGAAGCACATTATACTCAAAATAGAAGGTACAGCCTATGAAGGCTAAAGGTTGAAAAAAGGATTCCTGAATCAAAATATAATAATTTATCAAGATGTAAATACACATATATGAACACAAAAATGATATTATGATCAGAGAAAATAGAATATTTGTTGGATTTCAACTTAGATTATTAGCAAATGATGAAGAACATAGTTTTCAAAGCCATTTAATTTAAGAATCATCGTGATAGTTTTAGATAGAAATAACATGAAAAAACACATGGCATCCGAGATGAAAAAGTAATCCATCCCTGTAGAGATAGCAAGAAATTCTTATAATGAAACAGTAATAGCTCAATAATTTTGTTAGTTTAGGAGTCCCACATTGAATAGGAGAAGCTAGTTGATGTGGTATCTAAACCAAGAGTTTCTCTCACCTAATGGACTAGTCTTTTGGGTTGAGATCTACTTTTGTGCTTAAGTCCTAACAATTGGTGTTTTCATTGAGAGTTGTGTTGTGGAAAAAGTTACCTAAAGTCTAGATTAAGGTCCAAACCGAATACTAATAGATGAGTAAATCTTAAGGAGAAAAGGGTCACCGCTGGGTTAGTGTCAATAGAGTGAAGCTACCTGGACGTCGGCTCCTAAGGGGGTGAGAATGTTAAGAGTTTCTCATTGAGTAAGATTAACTACTTGGAGATGGTATTTAAGCCTAGAGGTTCTCCCGCCTAATTTATGTTTTATTTTATTTTTTACTATAAAAAAGTATGAACGGTAACAAAGAGTAATTTCCTTTATGACAACATTCATTAGAGAAGAAAACAGATGTTCCGGATGCAACAACATTCTGCAGGGAAATAAAGGTAAAGACGTATACTAGCAATAGCATAAGAATATTTTAGAATTAGAAAGCATGAACAAACTGGTTTGGTTTGGTACTGAATTATTCAGAACTTAATCTTACACCTCCAAAACAATACAAGTAAAAGTATCATTGGTTAGTGGCTTATGAAAATTTCATAAAATGACAAGTACATACATCATATCAAATCTTTCACATAATGCTACTGCTAACAAGGATATACAGAATATTTACAAGGACCATTAACTAAGAAACTCAATAACAATCTGATACACACGGTTTACCTGTTCAGATATAAATATTTTGAATGCCAATATAGTAAGAAACAGAAATAGTGGGGGCATTGAAAGCTGCTGCGTTGTGTTGTCCTGTGAAATAAAGCTTTAGGAATTAAGAAACTGCCACCAGATGTCATGGATAATATATTTAGGTTATGTTATGATAGAACTCTTCATAGAAATTGCAGGAAAAGAGAATTTTTACTTTAATGATAGCGAATATTTGCCTATGAGAATGATACACACTCCAAATATTTCTAGAGGTCTAGTCCACTCAACTTTGTGATTCTGAAAAAGTCGCCTAACAGTATCTATCTCATTATTCCTCCTTTTTATCATGAATATATGGATTACAATTAATAACAGAAAACTACCCCTAAATGGGCCCACCAGCTGTGGCCCAACTAGTTCCTTTTAAAACATACTTGCTTAACATCAGGCCTTCTAACAAAAGGTTTTACATCTGAAACATAAATAATTTGACTATTAAAATTGAAATATACTCTACAAAAATCACAATTTCTCATCAATATCAACGGGTAATGAAGAAAAGGAGAAATTACTTCTAATGTGAATCAATTTATATTCCTTTACATACTCATCCAAAATGTGCGGTCAATTTTGCAAAATGGCTTATCACAAGAATTTTCACTCCGAAACTAAGAAACTTTTTTCAAGAAATAATAGCCATGAAGTTTGCTTTGAGTTATGTTATATTTTCAATCCCAAATACAGCTATCCCCCATTTTTATCCACAAAGCTAAAATGGTTTATGGTATTTAGAAGACCCAAATAGAATAATGGCATAGATAGCTCATAACCCCCCACCCTAAAGCGTATGTATTTAACCTAATTGGTTTTAAGATGGAACCTAACATGGTATCACATCCTAAAGCTCAATTCATTGTTTTCATTGTCTCTACTGTGCATTGCCCAGTCTAGCAATCGACGGAGGCCTTATAGGAAAGTATAGGCTGCCTCAATTACAGAAGTACATTTATATACTTGTTGGCAACTTCACTTACGTTGTGTTTGGTTGAACCCAATTTGAGTGGTTCTACTCTACATGAGGATGGATGCTGGTGGGTCAAGTGCGTTTGGTTGAACTAATTTGTGAGGATGGATTGATGAAGATTTGGAGAATTAGATTTTCCATCATATGAAGAGATTTACAAAAATGTAATTGAAAATTACTAAACAACCCTTGCAATATACTCGTGCGTGCCATGTAACATACAGTTAGGTCAATTATTCCACAAAGGTCAATTAGTAATTTCACAAATATATTAATTAAAAAAAAAATCTATAACATCTATCAAATCATTCATAAACATTCTCCTCAAATCCCTTCAAATCTTACCATCGATCCATTAATTCAAACAACCTTATCATCCACACACAATCTACTCAAATTCTTTCAAATCCACTTTCTCAAATTCATTCTCTCAACCAAACAAAGCCTTAATGGGTTTTTAAGATGAAATCTAACCAATACAGAAAGGAATAGCAGCAGTTGATTACAAGCTATCGAGGTAGAATGCAAAGGAGGTACAATTTAACCAACCAGTTCACAAGGCAGGTGGGGCCAATAAACAGATTAGTGAGTGAGGTTTCAGAAGGGAGAAATCAAACCCCTTGAAGTTCTTGCAGTCTCTCCGCATTTCCATTTCTGTTTTCATGACTTTTCACTTATGTTCTAGTAGATATTGGACCAGTTTGTCCGTTCTTATTTAGAAAAGTGAACTTCTAATAAAAAAACATATTTCTGCTTTGTTTTGTGTTTTTTTAATGTACTTATTTTAAAAATAAGCAGCTTTCTGCTTTTTTAAGAAGCAAATCCTATCTGCTTCTTCACAAATAGGTATTTTTTAAAAATTGCTTATTTTAAAAACACTTATTTTAAGTTTAACAAACTGGCCCATTATATCCTATCAAGCAAAGAGAAAGGCTTTTAGCTCTTTCCGTACATTGAAAGTGAGCTCTGTTTTTGGGTTACTATTAGTATATTATCAGAAGGCCAAAATTTCTGTAATAGCCAATTCCTCTATTAAGTATAAATACAAGCAACAGTGATGCATTGCAGCTTAAAGCAATGCTTGGATCCTAAGATAAATACATAGATTTCACAAGTCCAAGGGTCATAAAAATGTAATAAATAATACCTCCAATTGATTCCAACAATCCCAGAAATACTGTAAAAACTTGACTTCGGATATGTCCATCCTACAGAGATAATAACAAGTCAAAATTTAATCCTATACAATTTCCAAAAATAGATGCAGGTGGAAATTTCAGCTAAACGGCTAATTGCACTACTGTGCAAAACAAATTGGCACCGACTATTTTTCATGAATATTAAAAGAATTCCATTTGAAAATTCATATTTCCTACTTTTAGAAGGAAAATGCCGTTCTTTTTCCATCTCAAAAAATAGGTAGCCCAGTTGCTTCTTCTGTTTGAAGTTTAAACTTAATATTAGGTAATGGTTTTACTGACAAGATAATGAGTATGCAGGCCAATAAGGTTCAGAGATGCTCGCATGAACTACCCTCCCATTCATCATGGACAAAAAAATATGGTATTTCTTATGAACATATATAATTGAAATATCTTGCAGCTAAAAATTTATCTCACTCCAATTTTTTTAAAGTTGTATTGGGTGAAAAGCTTTAAACTTTTGCTATACGGTGGTTTACCAGCATCAGCCATATATCTGTTCCATACGTTCATGCACTATGGTAAAGGAGAGGTAGGTGTGTGTATCATGTGCAGGTGGGAGTGAGTGAGAAAAAGACTATTAAAAAATGTGACAGAAAAAATAGATCGATGGAATGCCGATACTGTATCAGACATCTAGACAAGTTAGTTCATTCAATTACTAACCCATCAATACGAAGTCGTTCCCGCACGTCAATTAGGTGAGGGGATGTGAAAACTCCAGTGCGAAAGCCACACTCCCTTAAGATTGCCTCACAGAATATGCATGTTGAACCCTGCAAGTAATCCATTACAAAAGGGGGGAAATTAAAGATAATATGAATATTAGGGATGTGCTTACTGTCATGTTGGATACCTGACAACTATAGATTAGTTGAATACCTGTTGTGTAACCTCTTTATTTCAACCATCAAAGACAAGCACCAACTTGTTTAAAGTTATATAATGTTCATAATAATTATTTGTTCTTGAATTTTGAAGGAAAAAAATGTCTGAAGTGACTTTCCAACAAATTGATAAAATGAATATAAAACATAAAAATAACGAAAAGAGTACCTTCCCTTTTGTGCCTGCCACATGAATAATGTGAGCCTATTTATATCTTCCTCCAAACCCAATATCTGTATAGAAAGCATGCTTTTCAGTTTCTACTGTTCAAAGAAGTCTCCTGAAGCTTTTAGCCCTTAGAAATATAATGAGAATCAGACAATTCATGGAGCATTTTCATTTACTAGATGTGACTCTAAGGAAATGGAACACTTTATTTTCCCTGATCGGTAAAATACATATCTGCTGACTTAAAATCTCATAAGACATCTCTCTTTTGTTCAATTTTCTTCCAAATTTTCAATTGGGCTGGGGAGAAAATTAGAAAACACCTCCAAAAATAACCACGACAAAACATGCCTAATTATAGGGTCATCATCTTTATTTCCTTCTTTAACCCACTAAAAAGCAACTTAAAAAGATATTTGTCATTTAGATTCAATTTTGTAATTATTGAAAATGATATTCTATGAAGCTCGTACACTCCATTCATTTTAAGTATTTTAAGTTACGTGTCTCATATTATTTTAAATATCTAATAATTCTATTACAGTTTCAATATAATTTTAAAAGGATCAATATAATAATTTTTTAAAAATTTATAAATTTATTATAAAAATAAAAAAAAAATCTTATATATAAAAAAAAATATTTAGACTCTATATATATATATATAAAAGTGTGTTATATTTTGAAAATTATACGTGTCAATGTCGGTGTCGAATCAATGTCTCTATGAGTATCCGTTGTTCATAGATGATATTCAACCACTGACTTCTTTTGCTTTAAAAGCATAAGTGCTTTAAACACAGGAAGAACTTGATCTTGCTCCTCTGGATCCCCTATCATCATGCAAACCGAAATTACTCTCCAGACCTCTGAGTAATCAATTCTTGCAAGCAACGTTTCTTTCATAGAAACGGTTAAGTTTCCAACACCAGCAATCAAGGGAATCGAGGGTCCTCCCAAAAAGAACCGAACAACCCCAACAACACCACAAGGTAACCCTAATGGAAGGTTACAATCAAACCACTAAGAGAGAGGGGAAGAGAAAACAAGGTACGATTTTTATTCATAAGCATTTTGAAACAACATAGGTTTATATAGGCACCCTTCAGTGTTAGACAGTCAATAAAAGTCAACAAAGTTTACTATGTAAGAAATTCTTGGAAAAAGTTGAGCACATATTACCTTAACATACAATGACATTGTTCCTAATTTGTTAGCAATCGATGGCTTTTCCCTTCGCCTTTGGCGAGTAATAAGAGACAGAGAGCTTCTTCAGAGACACAATGTGAATCTTTTGCAGGCCAAAATGGAAGAAACAGAGAAGCTGAGATTATCTGAAAATCCTTTCTCACAATTTGTATTACAGTGGTGTTACTTTTTTTTTTCAAATCCACTGCCATGAGAATGTGTTGTTTTAATCCTAGAATTTGAATGAATGAATAAATAAAATTTAAAACTAATTTTTGTTTTTGTCATTATTTTTAATTAAGTCCTTATATATTATTATTAGTGTAATTTAGTTATTTTATATACATATATATATATATATATATATATATACTAAATTGCATTTAAATAACACTATATCATTAAAAAGTGTAATTTAGTTCTTACATGTATATTAAATTGTATTTTAATAATAATACGGATAAATTAAATTACATTTTAATTATAATACATTAGGACTTCCTACAATGTAAAAAAAAATTAATTTATTTAAATTCTAGGACTAAATTAAAACTTTCCTGTAATTTTAAAAATCAAGTGTTAAACATTAGTATTCCAAATATGAAAAAATTGTAAACTAGTAGGAGATGAAGTATTAGCTTGGTATTGAAATACATTGTAAAATTAGGAGGTAATTATAGAGCTTAATTTTGGGTTGATGTCATTTTTCAATTACGAGATGATTAATAAAAAAATTGATTTTTGTTTTCACTGAGAAATAGTACAAAAAGACCAATATCAACGTAAATATTTGTTGAATATTTGTTGATAAAAGTGTGACATTAACATTATGTCATATGTAAGTAAATTTAATGATATGTGAATGTATAATATGTAACAATAATAATTATAACTTATAGTACCTTATTATTCTAAAAAATAAAACTTTGGTGATGAAACAAAAGCAAGAACTATTGTCAATTCTAACTAAAAAACTTCGTCAGTTCAACCAACAACATATTTATTAGAGCTGATCAATGATATCAAGAAAAAACTTATTAAATGAGAGAATATAAAAAGAGACTAGTTATATTTGAGAGAAGAAACTGAAAAAAAAATCAAATTTTTATTTTTAAATAAATTTTAAAATTACGTAGTTTTAAGTAATTAAACTAGTTTTGTAAATTTTTAAATTTTAATTTCTTTTAAAACTATTTATCAAAACAATATCTTTTGTTTTTCTTAAAAAAATATTTCTCTATAAAAAAAATTATCTTATAAAAGTATCTATCCAAAACATTATTTAAATGAACTTCATGAGAAACAATTTTATAAAAGTTTGTTTCAACGTGTATTCAAATTGTGGTTTTTAGAAAACCAATTATCACACGTTTACATGTGTGTTTGCTTTTAAGAAATAGCTCTATTATCAGATTAAAATTTAACGTCTAACCAGTTTTTTAAAAAAATAAATTCAAACAACTTAAGAGGATGAATTTATGTCTCAAAGGAAGTTTTGTCTTAACAGACGATTTATTCCACGTATGATTAAAATTAATTTATTAAATTAAGAAGTTATTAAATAAAATAATATTTTTAAATTAAACAAAGTTTAAAGGGATGAATTCAATAAGACACTATAAATACTAGATTTTATATTATAATAGCATAGCTGGAATAGCTCAGTTGGTTAGAGCGTGTGGCTGTTAACCACAAGGTCGGAGGTTCAAGCCCTCCTTCTAGCGCTTCTATTTGACTTTATATTTATTTTTGTGCTTTATTTTTTTCAATTATTCATATTGTGTTTTCTTTTTTTGTTGGAGTTTAACTCCGATTATATAAAATAAGCTATGTTATAAAATTTGTATCTCTAAATTTTTATCCTTGATTTTTATTCTTCTTTTTTCACAATTAAGTTATTAATTTTAGAAAATTCAAAAATAGGTCTAAATTTTAATTTTGTATACATTTATTTTTTTTTCATTTCTATGTTTTAATTATTTCTTGATGATATCTCAAATGAACATATTAGGTTGATGGTTCAATTCGACAAAAAGTAAACAAAGAAGGCGTATACATAATAAAAAAATTGAATCAAATTGAAGAGTTTCTAAAATTTGGAAACTAAAATAATGAAAAAAAAATAAAAACAAAAGATTGCAACTTAGCCTTTAAAGTATTTCCTCATTAACCAAATAATTTAATTAGATTGCTTGGTATATATGCCTTTAAGCACATAAGAAGAGGGGAATAACAATTTCTAACATTAGTCATTGCTTCCAACAATAAATAGTTCATACCTAATATCTCAGTCAAAACTTCCTAAATCTAAATAATAACCTAATATCTTTCGTTTTATCTAAACACTATTTTAATAATTGGAACATAACCAACAAAACCTCCCAAAAATTAATTCAAATTACAAATATTTAGGCCAATATTCTCAAAACATATCATTGATGCCAAAAAACCAAATAATAAAATGTTTAGAATATAATGCAATTTACATTCAACTCATCAACAAATCAGTCAATATATACCAAAATGGATAACTTGATACTGTTTTTTCTCATGAAATCAAGGGATTGAAGTAAATCCTAATAAGTTTGCAGGATTGAAAAAGTGAACAATTTCACAACAATGATGATATGGTGGTGTATGGAATATGGATTCAGACCTTATGACATGGCTCTGCTATTAATATGAGCTGCAATAAGGGTTCCAATATTCCCCTCAAGAACATAATTGAGGTCTGGCATCTCAATGCCTGTCTTTACATCATGTACTAACTTGTAGGGATGAAAAATGTACCTCCTAGTTTCTTCTTGCCATGGATTCACAATGTTGTCCTTCTCTATACTTTTTATACTTCCAACTTCTTGTTCCCTTGCTGTCACTAGAAGTTTGGCTTTCAGTCTGTTTAGTGCTTTCATCTTATTTGCAAAGTGGCTTCTCTCACCTACACAAAGAAACCATTAAATGTAATCAAGTAAAATCCCCATTTATATGCTGGTCAAAGTTTTCCTTTTGAAAGTAAGTGAAAATTTTCTTTTTCTTTATTAAATGTTTTGTTCTATTTAATACTTAAAATTTTTATACTTTCCATTTTTTTTTATATTTTTGGTATCTGACGATATGCTACTCAACTGACGATATTTTAATATGTGCATGTAGAAATCTTCAGCTGACAAACATATCGTCAAAGGCCAAAAAAAGAGAAAAAGTAGCACAACCTATGGGACATTTTGCAACTAAGACTAAGAAGCAAACATCTGAACACAAACATATGCATACCAGAGGATTGGACACTTATGCCAGTAGGTAGATGCTGAATGCAAACTGTAAGATCTGTTTGTCTCTTGTTTTCCCCTTGAATGGAGGGAGATGAGATGATCAAATCCTCAGAATCAATTTCAAGATCACAAGCATTTTCAAAGAACATGGGAATAACATCTACAGTTGCTGAGCTAGCCTGCAAATTTTGAATTAGCAAACATAATTATTTCATCAAATTCCAATACTTAGTTCATAATATATGACATTCTATGATTATTTTAATATAAACCAATTCACTATAGTAATAATCATCAAACCTCATCATAGCAACTCAAGAAAGGTCACAGTGATCACAACTTTACGATACTTTCCTGATATTTCATCAAATCGGGAATCCAACATGAATTTATATAATCCTTTTGAAATGCGGTTTCTACAATATATTAGAGTTATAATGTATAAATATAACATAATATAATATCTTTTACCATGCATGGATAATTATGATTACTTCAGTGTATTGTATTAAAAATTTATACTGATAGTTTTATACCTGTCCATGCATGACAGTAAAAATTAATGGTGATGTCAATGTAAAGTATTAATATTATCTGGTGGAATTAGAATTATTATGTGGTAGAATTTTCTTCTCAAAAAAAAGAGTTTTTCTAAAATGCAATTCAATATGCAAAAAACAAAGTATGCAAGAAAGGAAAATCAGTTTGCAATTACACAGGAAGAAAGGAAATGTTCACACCTCAAGCTGGGAAGATTCATTTGAAGAACCTCTAATCAAGTGGTGAGCTCCTTTTTCCCCTGAAAGATAACCATATGCATACTCAAACTCAAACTCTATAGTTGCAGAATTAATTCCTCCATTCTTGAACGGACACTTGTCAACAATCCTTCCTTCATAACCTTGCCTTTTGGCCCATCTAAGATACATACTTAAGAGCTGTTCTGCCCAGAGCTTGATTCACACAAAAGTAGGCAAAGGACAACAGAAAAATTTAGATAAATAACTCAAGACCAAAAAGAACTAGAACATAAAGCAAACAATCAGAAACTAAGTTTTACAAAGTCTAGATGAAATATGTGTTTATTATATGCATAACACTGAAAAAAGTGGTTAATTCTTCACATATGAGTAAGGTTTTGCTAAATAGCCATAAGTCCAATTAAATGAAACTTTTGTGTACTCATTGCTGCTTCAAGGAAAAGCAAAACTCCAAGAATGAAGCAATACTAAAACATCGACGCTAGAAATTTTACCATTTTAAAGTGAAAGAACCACATTTGCAGATGGAATTTCATTACCATAGAAATAAGTAGGAACTTATGACTGATACAGCTATACACTGGCAAATCAAAAGTTCTACTTCTTTGCAAGAGGTGAACGAAAGATGATATTTAACATCCTTATGCTACCAAATTATATACATTTATATTTCAAAAAAACTGCTGGAGTGAAGAATCAGTTTTAGAATGCATCACAATCAGGATTAAGTTTTACTAATATAATAACACAAAATTTTACAATTACCAGATTCATAAGTTATAGTTTAAACATAATCATAATGAAGTTCAAACATTACATTATCAAACCTTTGAATGGATGTCATTAGGTGAAGCTTTTATAACCAAACATGCTCCTGCCGTATCAAATGGACCCTTAAGAAGCTTAGAAATCTCATACTGATCTAGAATATCACTCACATCCAATGATGCTTCATATGCTTGTTTATAAAGCCCATAATCAATAGCATTCATCTCAGCCAACTGATTGATCAGCTTTGCTTCCTCTACCTGGAGGACATACAACAAGGAATCATATTTTTTTCAAACCAATTAGTTTAGTGGCCTACACAATTGATACCAAACCAATCAAATTTTATATATAAGAGAAACTGATAGAAACAGATCATTACCTTGTATTTCATGTCCTTTAGGGAATCAACTACTTTGGCACTGTTAGCCAACTTGACAAGGACGTCACTGGACTTAGCTGGATCATCCCACATATCAAAATCACGCACCATTTCTTCCTGCTTAATCCTTGTTGCTTCTTCAATTTCCAAGGCTGTTGATGTGAATGTTTCAGCACGAAGAACTGCATCTTCAATTTTCCTTTTTAGAGAAAATAAACCTGATCATATTTGAATGGTTATTATGACTGATGAAAAAAAAATTAGTGAAAAAAAGTACTAGTCACCTGCAGCTAATACAACAGACTATCCTATTGTGAATCATTATCTTATATCAATAAACTATCAAGAAGAGCCATTAAACTTTCAAGAAACATAGAATTTGCTGAGGTTTGGTTGGCAGTTAAATTAAGAAGGATGAGGACACAGAAGAAATCAAGTGAATATTTCCACATGATAAAAGTCACTTTCATGGCATCAAATTTAGAAAGGTGAAAATAGATGTGCAAGATCCATTAAGATCACAATAGATGCAACTAGCATGAAGTATATGTGATAACTACAAGGAGAAACATTCTTCAAACAAAGTATTAATTGAAAGAGATAGCTTTTTACATAAATATACAAAATCATCCAACATGTTCCATTTAAGTAAATCAAAGCATTTAATAAAGTGTGTTGGAGGTAACCAGCTATACCCTTATAGATAATAACATAGTTTATGCAGTTTCTCTATTTTTATCATATCATATAACCCAACTACTTAGTTATCTAAGCAGGTTACATGATAAGAGGTAAGAGGTATCCCAGAGAGATTTTCCATATTCAGATTAGTGGATCGTTTATCACATAGGCACGGTTCTTTAGACCTTATCTTCAAGTTCTGTTGAAATTAGACACACAAAAAAGTATTGAACCTAACAAGCTTGAAACTCCACTATTTGTGACATTGGTTAGAACATGTATTGGAAATCACAAAAAAAAAAAATGTTATCATCATCAAAATCTTGTACCAACATACTACCCCCCAAAACAAAAAGGCTCCAGACTTGTATCCAAGAATACCTCTTCAAACCTCACTCCTTGACTTTCCACCTTCCCATTTCACCCGTATAAGCAAAAGGGCAATCACAAACATAAATAGTAATAAGAGACACATCCACATTGATTGAACCGCTAAAGCTACTACTTTATCACAGACAAAAAAACAACATAAACATTAACCAAAACCAGTCAGAACATGTTCTATCACACAAAAAAAAGATAGCATTTTGAAACAGACCCACTTGATTGTAGATGTCCTTGTTGTTAGCCATGGAACTATTACAAGCTCTAATTCTGAAAGAACATTGAAGCAACTGAACATGCGGCTTCTTCTTCCACAGAGAAGAGTGCCATTTAGAGCTGATAGAAGATGCAACTTCAAGAACCGTTCTTGTTGAACAAGCAGGTTCAGACACCATAGTTGCCATAACCATTAAGCGGATGAAGATGGGAAAAAACGAGAGAAGGTGAAGAAGGCCTTGCTTGTTCTCTGGTGAAGTGAATGCTGCTATGTTCGAAAGCTCGCACTACCGTTTTGTGTTGTGTTCTGACCGAAACGAAACTGAAACACCGAAACTTTGTTCCACATGTTGCCTTATCCTCAAAGTGGAAATCAATTTAAGAAATTTTATTCGCCGTGAAATAAGACAAGTCACTACTTCACAGCCACAACAGTTTCACCTCTGTTTCGGAGTGGGTTAGTGGTTTTTATGTTATATTAATTGCTTCATTTTGTTTTTAATATAAGTAATTTAGTTATTTTTTTAAAATATTATTAATGTGACAAATTCATCTTTAATTTTAATGACTTTTGATTTGCTTTTTTCATTATTCATCAATACAAAACAGAACTAGGATAAATAAGGAAGATAAATACACAGTAATTATCTTTTCATTGTGGTGGATGGAATATACCACATCATCTCTTCATTGTGGTGAACACAAAATTATGTATCATTGTCAAAGTTATTTAAAATATTCATCAATGATCAAGAATAATAGATAATCAAAAAATTAAGTAAGCTTAAACATTCTTGTTCCTTCTTAGCTATTTAGTATGTACTAAAATTGTGAAAATAACTTATTTAATAATTATTTGTTTCTCCTAAGAATAATTCAAAAATTCAAAATCACCACTAGGTAGAGCAACTACTTACACATAAAGAGGACCAATTAATGCTTTATAATATTTTTCAAGGAATATAAACATTACAAACAAAATATTGACTAGTCATACAAAAAGAAAATCAAATTTAAAAATTATAGGGTTCTGATAAGAATACAACAACCTTATTAATTAAAATATTCTTACATTTAATACAGATCCACAATTAATATATGAATGCAAAACTACTCACTCAAAAGATTTAGATCAAATATATAACTCTCTAAAACAGGCTCGGATTGTTTTTCTATCTTGTATCACTTTTTACTACAAAGATGTACAAATTTAATAAACTTTTAATATTGGAGAGAAAGGAAAATTATAATAGTGAGATAGGAAGCAAGAATGAAATTTTTGATAGAAACCTTAACAGAAACAATGGTTTGACGGTGTTTATAGATATAAATCTCAATTTTGATACGTCTTTGTTTCATATAAAAATAAGAATTAAATTGTATATTAAAAACCTTTTTCAGTTTTCCAAAATAAAGATATTTTCACCATATAAGTGTCTAATTAAAACAAATAAACACAAATTTACGTAAATAAATTCATTGTCATTCTTGATATTTTTATATTGATTTATTTATAAATTTTTACGTTTAATTTTTAATAAACTTGATTAGCTTCAGTAAATATATTATTATTACAAAATATAAGATTACTAAATATATTATTATTACAAAATATAAAATTGATATTAGTTAGAATGTAACTATTCTTAGTTATATATAAGGATTAGTTATATATAATAATTCAATACTAGCTGGATAACGGACTGAACTTAACAATTTTATTATAATATACTCTGATATTATCTTAAAATAATATCTGGACTTAACAATTTTATTATAATATATATTAGTTAAAATATTATCTTAAAATAACTATGTAGATAACAGGATAGATTCAATAATATTATTGATATTATCATAAAAATAGACCAATTATTTTTAGATAAGATTAAATATATTTTGAAATATAATCATTCTTAATAAGAATGAGTGTAACGTACCTACATTATTTTATCTTCATTTTGAAATAAGAAGTAAATAATCTCATTGTGATTAAATTTTTATTTTAAAATTATTTTATATTCTAATAAAAATACTATGAAAGTAGTTTTTCTAATAAAAATTACAACTAAATAAAATAAAAATATTAATAAGAATATGACTATATATATATATATATTAATTACGAATATTATGAAAAAAAATTATATATAATTATTTAAATATAAAATAATGGCATTAATAAAAACGAAAATTCAAAAAATAAATCATATAGTAAAAAGTATATATTTAGGGTGTAGGGTTAACTTAATTTAATTTCTTACAAAATGATTATGCTCAAAGTTTTTGTTATTTTTAAATTTGTCAACTTTTGTGATTTATTTTAATTTTAGCACTAAAATACATGATTTTTGTAAAAAATATTATCATAAAACTATGCTACATGACATGAATTTTATTAAATTATTTTAGAAAACATTACGTGTCATGACTTTCATTAATTATTTTGAAAAATGTCTAATAAACATTGCATTAATGTCGTATAGACATTAAAATTATTTTGGAAAACATTATGGTCATCACTTTCATTCATTATTTTGAAAAATAAACATTGTATTAAAGTCGTATAAATATTACATTAAATTGTGTCAGATGGCAAGTGCCACCGCAACCTTTATTAAATTTAAATATATGTTAAGTAGTGCCACGTCCTAACAGTGGTGGAAAAAAATACTGTTTTAAATTCATAAAAAGATTAGGCATGAAAAAAATTTAAATTCATGGAAATGTTTACACCTGAAAAAAAATAAATTCGTCAAATTAACATTACATTTCTAAATTCGTAGAAAAATTACAAGTTAAAAAATTAAGTTCGTGAAAACAAAATACAAGTGACCACAACATCTATTAAACTAAAAAAATGACTTTAGAAAAAAAAAAATTTAGAGAACTTCACTTTAAAAATCCTAAAGTCATTAAATTAGAGACGAATTTCTCATTTCAAAGCAATGTTCCGTGCCCCACCCCACCGTGTACCCTATGACAATATTAGGATTTAGGATTTAACAATTTTGATAATAAATAAAATTTTTACCCATTTTGATAATAAATATTTTTTTCCCATTTTCATAAACACGTTAAAAAATTACACATATCTCACCAACCTCGTAATTAACCCCTGAATCATCATCTTTTAGGAATGAGTGAGTGTCATATTGCATACATTCACATGTTCTATTTTATCTTACTATGGTAAAGAAGGAAAATGGAACTGAAATGAATAAAAAGAGAGAAAATGTAGGAAAAGAAAACACAAAGCAAATAAACTAGAGCTGGAAAAACTCAAAATCCTTCCCACAAAGGATAATTTTGCTAAGCTTAAGTTAAATTAAGTGATTAGTGAGAAGAAAATGTTGCAAATACCTAAGACCATCTTCAACACTAACATACCTCCAATCACCAACCCTCAAAATCCCCACACTCACTTCTTCCACCTTCATTCCACTCCCATCCTTCACTTCACACATCGCCACCTTCAAATCCCCCAACATCGCACTCACCACCGCGCCGGAGCAGCACCCCGGCACCGGCAGCTCCTCCCAGAACCACTCCTCTCCACCACTCACCAACCTCACCTTCCCCTCGCGCTCCACCATGGTGAAAACCCCTCCCCACCCCTTCAGCACCACGTTCCACGTCACCCTCAGCTCCTCCTCCTCCTCCTTCAAAAGGAGGCCGCTTTCACACCCCATGCCAAAGCAAAACACCCCCGCCTCCTCCATGCGCAGCGTGTCACCTGCTCTCACTCCGGAAGCCACGATACCGTTGCGGGTCGACACAGAGACGGCGAAGAGAACGTCCTCGAGCGAGAGACTCGGCTTCGGGGGCTTCTGGCTGCGGCGCGCGGCGGCAGCATGGCCCATCGCGAAAAGGCGGCGGTAGGTGACGTCGGAGGAAAGGGTGGCGAGAGAGGGGAAGTGGGTTGTCAAGACGGGCTCCCAAATTTGATCGGATGACAAGGAAGAGAACCATGACTTTGAGACGCATGAAGCTATGGCTAGGGTTTTGGGGTCAAGGTAGGTGGCTACGAGGATAAGAGCTTCCCATGGCGGTGATGACATTCTCGAACTACACCAAAAGTTTGTTTCTGCTAAGGTTGGACTCGAAGAGTTATAGTGGAGGAGGACGATGATGCTGTGTCGTTTTTATGCTTCTTGCAGCGCGTTTAAATTGTTGGAAAGCGGCTAAGTGGTGACGTGGAGGAGGCACGTGGAGGAAGGGTGTTGTTTGCATGGCTTTGGAGTGCCACGTAAGATTGGATGGTGAAAAGTGAATTCTGGCTGTGTTATGGCACGTGCCTAGGTAGTGTTGAACACTCTCGGCACATTTCTTACCTTCCATAAGGGAAAATAAGTTTTATTTTATAAATCTACCAATAGTATATTAGACAAGTTCAAATAATATTCTTAATTAATATTTTGAGTGAATAATTAATTAGAGACATAAAATATGTATTAATAAACTACATTTTATTTTCACTTAATTAAATACCTAATTAGTACTAATAATTTATTTTTTTCATGTACTAGGAGAATAATGGGTATGAAAGTCATTTGCTTTTTAGTTTCTAAATATTAATTTTTTTGAATTTATATCAAAACTTTAAATCTCTATTGTACACATACACATATTATATATATATATATATATATATATATATATATATATATATATATAATAAATGAGTATTATTTTAGGATCTATCTATCTTATTATTTAGCAAGAGCGACTCTGCTTCTAAAAACATAATTCATGTTTTAGAAATATTTTTTAAATAGCAGAAGTCTTGTTTATTTTTGAAAAATAAAATTGAAGACATTTACAACTCCGGTCTTTTTATAAATATTTTAAAAACTAAATTAGTTATTGAATTGAACAAGTTATTAAGTAAATATATTTTTGTGTTGAATTGATAGATTAATTGAATTAATGGAGTATTTGAATTAAGGAAATTATTAGTTTTATAAATAAGGTGTTTGAATAGAGTTTACAAATATTATTGACATTTTTTATAAACTAGTTTAATTAAATGTTAAAAGGAGATGTTTAATGGTGTTAAAATAAGTTTAGAATTATTTTTATTGAGTTTTAAGACAATGGTAAGGTCTTGGTTATATTCAATTCCCATTTGTAATCTAAAAACGATTGTGCTAATCATAAACTATTACAAGTATTGTTTTTTTTTTTTTACCATTACTTCTATTTGTTTTAATGGCCTAAGACTCCAAAAGCCCAATGGTAAATAAGGTACCTAAGGGTATTACTTTTAGCACCCACATGCTTTCTTCCTACACTTTCATAGGTGTGGATAAAGTCCAAATTATCATGTAATTTAGAATTTAAAAATATATTTTTATTGTACAATTCATATTTATGAATTTTTTAGAATTTATAATATATACTCAAAACTGAAATACTATTTGGAACTTATTATTACTTATACAATTTATAACATATTTTTATATTATACAATCTAAAATACATTATTATAGTATATAACATATTTATGTATTGTACAATCCAAAAATACATTATTATATTATGTAATTCAAACTTATTATATTATATAACATATTTTTTATTATACTATTATATTATGTAATCCAAACTTTTTGAACATATGATCCATAATATATCTTTTGGATTGTTTCTTAGATTGTGTAATCTAAAATACATCTCTTTATTACAAATTTTAAAAAATATATTTTAGATTATATAATTTGAAAATTAAAAAACATGAAAATTTATTTTGAATTACAGAATTCAGAAATCTAGATTACATCTAAAATACATTTTCAAATCATAGAATCAAGAAATCTAAAAATATATTTAAAACTACGTAATTTGAAAATGTAAAATTATAATTTGAAATACATTATCATATTACACAATCTAAAAATGTACGAAATATTTTTTTCAGATTACACAATTTAAATTGTATAATCTAAAACATGTTTCCAAATTTCACCATCAACATATTCACAAAGATGAAATAAAGTATGGAGGTAAAAAAGTAATTGCCTAACCACACGAAGACACTCAGTAAAAAAAGTCTATTACAAAAATGGAAGAGGCAACATTATAAAAAAATACATAAATATCAAAAAATTTATTTTTTCTACTACTTGGGTCACATTGACCCTCCTAGGCTCAACTTATTATCCCGTGCTCCGTGGGTATGTTAAGCTTCGACAATTGCTTTCTGTACCACCTACAGTTGCTTTCTGCACCTCATTAAAATATTATAATGTAAGAAACACTTTTGCAGAATATTTAAAAAAGGAGTGGTGCAGTGAATGTTATTAAGTGGTGTGAACGTTTTTCGACGACCGTGGTGTGGTGGGTGTGATAAAGAAAGTTTCTTTGGCAGCGTTATCGTGAATGGAAGGTAAGTGACTTCTATTTTCACATTACTTATGGGGTGCAGAGTGGATATAAGGTTTTTGCAGTATTTGTATTTTGAAAATGGATTTTGAAAAAAGATTTTCAGAATGAGTTATGGGGTGTGTGAAATACCTTATAAAAAATGCTTTCCATAAAAGGTTTTTGTATTATAGAAAATATTTTTCGGAAGAGAGGATGTGAGGATGAGTGGTTACGAAAATTTTTTTCATAAATACTCATCCTCACACCCCCTCTTTTAGAAAATATTTTTCATAATACAAAAAACTCTTACGAAAAATGTTTTTCATAATATAATTTTTTTTTACAAAAAAAACTCTTACAAAAAATATTTTTCATAATACAAAAATCCTCTTACTAAAAACGTTTTTCATAATACAAAATTTTCTTATGAAAAATATTTTACATAATATAAAAATCTCTTATAAAAAAAAATTTCATAATACAAAACTCTCTTATAAAAAATATTTTTTATAATATAAAAACCTCTTATAAAAAAATATTTTCCATAAAATATTTCACACCTCCTGCAACCTAATCTCTTCTAAAAAATATTTTTCGGAATATCTTAACCTTTTCTGTCTTCGTTAATAAAGATATGAATGTCTATTCACATATTTTGATAAGGTTTAGGAAACAAATATGGGAGTGCAGGAAGTAATTGCCTTAAGCTTATCAAAGGTCCATCCAGAGACCTCGAGCCCTTTATGATGTATTTTCATTTCCTTTTATCTCATTCTTATTCAAATATTATTTTAGTATTGTTATTTGAACAATTAGGAGATGTAACTTTGTAAGATTTCTTACTGTGTCTACTTCTCATATTTAACTTATAGGTATATAGTCTCTTTATTTATATTGTTTATGTATGACTTCAATATTCAAAATTCAATTTTTTCACAATAAAATTAAATAAACTTTATTTAAATTAATTTAACTGCATTTATAATTAATTGATGTTATGTGAGATAACAACTTGTTACAATAACTCTTTTACTCTAAACATTGAATGTTTAAAAGAGATCTTTATTTTAATTTTATCTGTATTAATTAATCTTATTATGTATATAGATTTAATTCCTTTACACAAATCACTCTAACTCTAAGGTTCGTAAAGTGAATGTTTAATTTAATTTTGTAAGTTGTACAATCTTATATTAATACTTATAACATATTTTTTTTCGTTATTTTACCTTATTATTCAAACTTTTTTATCCTGAACAACGTTACTTGTTTTACCTATGTTTTATTCAAGTAATGCCACATCTTTTAATCCGATGATTTTTTTTTTTAAAAAAAAAAACAAAGTTGTTTAAAACAACCTTGGTAAATAACTGCATTGAAGATGATCTTAATAAAACTCATTAATTTTCTCTATTATTTTTTATCACATCCTAATGTATCATACTTATATATCACCAACTTGGTTTCATGTGTAGACTTGAGCTGTTCACAAAACAATTTTCAAATTAACAATAGTAGACGCAAAGTATTTGATCAATGGATATTCGATTGTAATGCAATCTGGCCTCTTCCTACTTTATAAGAATGCTTTCAAACAAATTTTGACGGGAAATTTGATACTATCCAAAAGCATCCAAATTTCAGTTAAAACCCTAAGAAAACTGCCACATACAAACAAATGTTTCTTCACGAGAACAATCCAACACAATAATATCCAGATAGGTCTTATTCTTTTCGTGGTTTCAGACGACTCACTCTCTCTTCCAGTTGTCCTATGGCAAAAAAATAAAATAAAATTATGTCTTATGTATAGGGAAATTGAAATACTTATAAATGGAATCACCCAAATGTCATTTTAGTATTGATGCAATTCACAACATCACTGATTAATTAATAAGCACCGATAATGGAGCTGTTTGTTTTAGCTTATTTTCTTAAAGAAGAGTGTTTTATCATTAATACTAACGTATTTTTGTTTTATTGATGTGTTTATCTACTTTTCTTATTTTTAAAATAAACAATTTTTTAAATAAGTAATTTTTTTTAAAACTACACTCATATTTTGAATTTATATATGGTGTGATATTAAGTCTCTCTCTGTCACAATTTTATTGTTAAAAAGGCGTCTTAAAGGATTAAAGAGAAAAAAGTGTATTTAAATTGATATTGTCTTTGATTCTTAAATGATACGAAACTATTAAACATATTGGAATAAGTTTTCCAGTTGAAGGCTAAGGGAATGAGGGTTCGTCTTTGGAATCACTTTTTCATTCTCGCATACAACAGTGACGTTTATTCCGACCTCAAATCCATTTGAAATAATATCATTAAAATCAATCACTGTATTCAATATATTGTCCACTTTGCCATTTTGAAGGTTCCATAACAGTTTTATTTTTAAAAAACATCTTAAAGAATTAAGAGAGATCGAATATATATATATATATATATATATATATATATATATATATATATATATATAAATATATATATATATAAATAAATAAATAAAGTGAGACAATCTTAATTTCTCATGTATTAAAATGAAATTGATTCTCCATTTCAACATAAAATGAAGATGATAAGTAATTCTATACTCACGTGTATTGTTCAAATTTATCCTTATTTCGAAATCGGATAATGAGAGTAGTCATACCTTAAATTCTTTTTATCTCACTTTTATCTCCAACTAAAATCGTAATTAAAAGTAATATTTATCCAACATTAGTATTTTATGTAAAAGTTGGACCACCCGGTGGAAATAAACTACACTGGCTTTTATAGAAAAAAATATGGAATAAATTGTAGATAATTTTGTTATTTATTTGTTGTGTGAGGTAGGAATGAATAGAATTTGGTAGATTTGGGTGGAAGAAAAAAAAAAAAAAAAAGAATTGCATGAATGAGTTCACGGGAGTTGTGTTGATGGCATTGAGTGATGAGAAGGATTTGTATAAGAGAGAAGATAAAGCGTTGGTGAGATGGTAGTGTATGGTGTTTCTTTCTTCTTCTATCGCTTTCTTTGTGTTATTAGTTACTCTCAACAACCATCTGCACACATGTGAAAGCACATGTGAGACTGCCACTTCATTTTCTCTATCATTCACATGCACCATCAACTTCATCATTCTTTCAATTTTCTACTTTTATATGCCTTCACCAACTTAGTAAAATTCACTCACTTAAACTCTATATCTTTTAAGTCATAGAGGCCAATGATCATATCATAAAGTATACATCTATACACATTTCTAACAATACTTTTTGTACAATGTATGCTTCTTTTAGGAAAAATTAAAGGGAAAATGTTATTATGAAGTAAATAATCTTTATCAATATTATTATGACTAAAAAAAAAACTCCTTAGCTTAAATAAGGCGAAAATGTTACTATATTTTAAAAGATACAACGTTACTAGGTTAAGATGATTTCTCGTATAAAAGTTTAAATATTTATGCAGGGTAAACTTTTTTGTGTCCGGTTATAATGCAGTCTACACACTTGTCATTTTAAAAGTAATAAAATATTAAAAATAAAATACACAATTTAATCATGTGTAGTCCACATGACATTTTTAAATATGTCATCGTCTTACAAATTATGATATTTAGAATTAATTCAAGTTTACAAAAACGATTATAAAATCATATTATATATATGTATATTATGATTTTATTATATAAAATTTCTAATATTACTGATTTTACTCTATATTTTAAAAATGACTAACCCTTTGTTTTGGAACAAAATAATGAAGAATAAAAAAAAGAGATCAGTTCCGAAAGTTCTTATGTCACACAATCCCAAACCACTGATTCGATGCTATAATAATATGAGGGTGAAAAATTTCTTCCTTTGAAAGTTCTATGGAATGGTTGGGTTTATAAAGGCACATTCCAAAGTTTCCCTAACACATGTCTCTCTTTCAACCACCAATTTCCCTATTCATGGGGACAGTAACATACTGTTGTAGAATGGTGGAAACAATTTCTTTATATTTTATATTTTTTCAAAAAATAATTCAAAATATTAGTTCTATCTTATAGATTATGATTTTTTGTAAAAATAAATATTTTTTCAGTGTTTTTTGATATATTAATTAATATTAGTAGAATGTTCTTGTTGACCTTAGTGAATGCATATGCTTATCCTTATTTTTTCAGCGTGTTCTTTTACCATATCAAACAAATTTAACTATTATTGCTGAGTTAACACCCATTCAAGCTTTGCAATTAAAAAATTATAATTCAACAACAACATTCCACAATAAAAAAGAAACCAAAATTTAAAATTGAATAATTTTATAGTTAATTATTCGGAAGTGTTTTGAATAAGAGAAGAAACAAAGCACCTAAATATTTTTACTTGAAGGAAAATTGTAAATTTTATTCATACCAAATATGAACTCTTAAGCTATTATAAAATATTAATTGTTAAAAACTAATTAAAAGTTCAAACATTAGCTTTTAGACTAAAGTGTTAGGTTAAAAGCTGAAAATTAATATATTTAGTTAAAAACATTTGATAAAATTAACAAAGGCTTATTGATGGGAAACTTTAATAACATATCTGATAAATAAAAGTTAAATATAGTTATAATGTGAGAAATTTAAACTTATTTTTTTCAATTATGTAAAAATTGGACGTAATATGAAGAAGGTGAAGGAAAAACAGGGAATTAAGAAAGCATCTTAATTAAATATGGAAATTAAATAACAAGCATAAGTAAAAATGAGAGAATGAAAGTCATATTAAAGAAAAAAAAAAGTTACGACTTTTATCATTCCAATTATTCTTTTTCTTATATTTATTTATTTACAATATAGTTATCAAAATATCAAATATTGCAATAATAGTTTATAACTGAGTGCAAACTTCACCTTACAAACCCTTTATATAAGATTGAATTATGCTTAAAGTCCACTTCTTAATATTGTATCAAAGCTTATTTTAGCAAAGTTGTTAGGTCACCAGCTCTATCAGATCATCCTTATATATAAATTTCACATTCAAGTCAAAGAGTCTTAATGACTTGAGGGAAGTATATTGAAAATCCCACATAGACTATAAATGAGACATTTAATAGTTTATAAATGAAAATATTTATCACCTTACAAGTCCGGTTTTGTAAAGTTAAGTTAGAGTTAAAAGTTTACTTCTTGATAAAATGATTAGAAATGAATTAAAACATTATTCTTAAATTATTCAAACATAATCAACCTATATAGAAATTAGAACTAACACATGAAAAATTATTTAATATTTAATATTTTTTATGTTAAAAAGTTCATATTTTACATATTATTCAAATTTATGCTAAGTATTTTCTTATTTTTTACCATGTTAATAATTTATTTTATGTTAATATTGATAATATAGAGTATATAGATATAATTAATTTTGACGTTAACGTCAACAAAATATAATATGGTAAAATGTGATCAAATATATAAATACTTGCATTTAATCTTTATAAATTTTCTCCAATTTTTAAGAATATGTTATAATCGTTTTTTTATTTAAACTTAATACATATTGAAAGTTGTTTACCGTTAAAAGTCGAGAGAAAAAAAAAGTTTATACATACTTTGATTTTTCAAAATTTGAGGATTAATTTATTAATATAAAAAGTATAGGAATTAAAAGTAAGGTGGGTAGAGTATGCAGGTGGTTCATCAAGTCAGCCTAGAATATGTTGTGACAAAAATGTGGAGATAACTGAATATTTATATTTGTAATAAATTATTTTATAAGATATTTAAATTTAAGATTAAAAAATTATTAAGAATTTAATTATTTTTTTTATATTTTTCAAATCTATGTGGACTAGTTCATAGGCTCGTAAATCTAGAGTTGTGTGAAACAAAACCTTCTTAGACGAGCTCACCTTAATTGATTTTCTGTGAATCAAATTTCAACTCACATTTTCACGAATAAAATTAAGTCTGATGAAAAGAAAATACAAAATAATTATTTATTTTCTTATTTTAATTATACTTTTGTGGCTCAAATTTTATAAATTTTATTTCCTAGCTTTTGCTTTCTAGATTTTTTACTTTGTATCTGATATGTATGAATATATTATTTGTATTGAGATTATACATCATCCTAATTTGAAAAAAAAATGTTTTAGAGATCACTTAAAATAATAATTGTATAGACAAAATATAAATAAATATTAAAAAAATAAAAAAAATCTGTAAATATTTAAAGTACAGAAAAGTTGAGAAAAATATTATTGGAAACTAAATGCAACCTTCGTAAAATTTTCAAATAATAAAAGTAATTTTTAGTCTAAATTTTATAGATAATTCTGGGTCTTAGCCCCACCTCTATTAAAGGAAAATTAACCTTATTAATAACAAATATAATTTTATAAATATTCATGTGTCCAATTAAAATTATTCCCTCTTCCATAATTCACTCTACAGTGAGTCAACGTTACGTTACATACTATCCTGAAAACAAGGTAACATCGGTTACTGCTATAAAAGAAAATGTATTATCAGTTACCAGAATATATTATATTAAAATATTATAGCTAAAATTTCGTAAGTTGAAAATAACGTAGTCAGTTTTATAAATTGTCATTAATTATATATTACAATTAACTTAATTAAATTTTAAGTAGTTATAAATTTAAGTATTTTTAATTGAATTCTTATTAATTTTTTTATTTATTAAATATTATTTTTTATTTTAATAACTTATATATTATTATGTCAATTATATTATTAAGATAAGTAAGCAAGAAAATGGAGTAAGATAAAAAATTAAATGGTAAAATTTAATTTAAAAGTGTGAAAATTTTAAGTATTTAATAAACTAAATAAATTTAACATGTGATTGAAATTTCACATAACTAAATATAATACTTATTAATATTATGTAAATGAATGTAAATTTTACTTTACAAATTAATTTTATAATATTTAAAATCTATTTCATAATATATATTAAAGTCTATTTCAATAAAATTATTAGATGTATCAGACCTATTAGATCTATTTGTGCAGATAAGTTGAGTAATCTCAAATTGAAATGGATTTGTTGAAAATCCTATATAAATTAGAAATAAGTTAGGTTTAATATGTATAGATTATTTAGAACCTTATAAATACACATACTAAAATACATTTTATTTTTTAAATTAAGAAATTTAACTAAACATATTAACATTATTAACGGTGAGAGGAGATAATGAAAGGTATGAACGGAGACAAATTCAGCATATGATTGATAATGGGAACGTGTAGTGATAAGAAACAGGAGGTGTAAGAAGAGCCACTTTAATAGGCAAGAAAATGTGATGCTGTAGAATCTGCACTGGTCACAATGAAAAAAAATGGCTGTTTCTTCGCCATCTATATTTCAGGTTAAAAAATATGGACAAAGTCTCACCCAACTTCCCATATAACTACCCAACTCACCACTCTTCACATAACACAACTTCCCTCTCTCTGTCTCAAGAACTGTTTCACTGACACAGCAATGGCCACAAACCTAACCATCCTTCTCTTCTGCCTCCTTCCAATGCTTCTTCTTTTCAAGGACACTCATGTAAGATAACATCATTCCAATAGCTTCTCTCTCTTTCCCCTGCATTGCTACATTCTAATCCTCAACAATGCATAAACTAACGTTGTCATCTTCAGGCTATGATTGTTGTTGCTACCACTGAGTCTCCAGCTCCAGCACCAGCACCAGTACCAGCACCAGCACCAGCTCCAGCTCCAGCATCAGTACCAGCACCAGCTCCTCTGTCAAACGAGGTAAGGCTTTTCAGATTTACAAAATTTCTCACAAAGTTAGTTATTAGTTAGTTACATGACAGTTAACAACAACCTTGTACAATTTTTACTATTTCATGTGTTAATGTTGTCTTTTGATTTCTTCTGTCACAGCATGGCACCACTGAAGGCAGTCTTCAACCACAAGGTATGAATAAATCATGATTATTTTGTTTTTGTTTTGCTGTATTGGTGAAATGAAATTGATGTTAAGATTAAAATGGTGCATATTACACAGATTGTGGTCCTCGTTGTGCGCATAGATGCTCAAACACACAGTACAAGAAGCCGTGCTTGTTCTTCTGCCAAAAGTGTTGTGCGAAATGTCTGTGTGTGCCCCCTGGAACCTATGGCAACAAGGAGGTATGCCCCTGCTACAACAACTGGAAGACCAAAAGGGGAGGACCCAAATGCCCTTAGAATCTTCCAACTTTCACAATCTCACCTCAATATCCCTTGTACCATATCACATGTTTGGCTATGCTCATTTTCATTCTTTCTCAGCTAAAAAATTCCACAATTTTTAACTACTCAAACTCATTTTCATTCTCGCTTTTAATTTTCCACTCCAAAAAATTGGCAAGGTTCTAATCATAATGGCGTCAAGAATTTACAGTGGACTTGTTTATATTAAATTCCATTCTTCTATATTTGATCTTAATTCTACACTTAAAAGTTAAAATAATAAATAGTGGTAACATCACATCTCTGTCCTAATATAACTTAATACAAGTTAGCGCGAAAGAATATATATAACTATGACTATAACTTTGTCATGTCTGTCCTTCTATATTTATCATGTCTATTATATTAATATGGTATCATTTGAAGAATGCTAACAATTCAGCTAATTATTTCATTTGTAACTTACCCATTACCTATTCTATGAATAATTTACAAACCAACTTGTGTATATGTTATCCATGGAATAATCTATGTTAAGTTAATTTGTGGATAAAATTACCCAAGAACAAAAATCTATGATAATGATTGCTCGGACTTATTTTTGACAGATTACTTTTCATAGTAATTATTACGACGAGTTATTTTTCTTATCTACACATTTTGTTTGTTGGTAATAGCGAATTTTCTTGTAATTTTATATAAGAAAATAAGAAAGGACTAAGTTCCTTTAAGAAAATGTACTGACAAAGTAATTCCTTTTAACTATTTGTTATCTTTTATATATAAAATTCCATAAATCTAATGGTTTGGGTACAAGATTCTGATATAAAAATCCGATAAAACTAATTTTAATCATAATATAAAAACATTGTTTATATTTTTAATGACAAAACTTGGTGAAACTTTTAAACGATATTATATGTTCTTTATTAAAATATGATTTTAATTATATTTATATATAATTGCATCCAATTGATTCAAACTAAACCAACCCAATTTTAAACTGTTTAGTCAAGTCATTTTTTAAATATAAATCAATCCAAACGGATAAAAAATTATCCATTGAGTTTATATTCGCTTAAATATTTAATTTAAACTGACTGATAAACACCCCTAGTTTGGGTTAGAAAAACTATATATGTAGATTTATTGGAAGTGGCACCTTTTCCGAAAGTTTCTCCTAGAGTTCCTTTTCCATTCTTATAAAAAAAAATTCATTTATTATGCCAGTTACTTATTTAATTTTTGACCCCTACATTTAATATATAAAATAAAAAATTAATGTCATAAATGTTTTAATAAATATTATTTATTTAACTTTATTTTTTATGTGTGTACATTTAATGTGTGTAAATTTTTTTTGATATAAAAATCCATTTCAGTAGTTGAAGTGATCATCTTCTCTTTTCAGGGAATCCTTGCTTCAAACCATGTCAAACAACGTTTTTTTAAACGAAATTTCTGTAGAATGTCGAATATGTAATAGTATTTTTCCAAACTTCCAAGCACTCATATTCCACCTCGAGGCTCATTTGGCTCAGGAAAATCTTAACATGCAAGTTTCACCAATTGATGGAACAAAGCCATATATCAAATTGTTGGAGAAACCCATCCCCAACAATCATTATTTCAATCAGGCTAATGTCAATGGTGATGCATTGGATCTTTCGTTGAAACTCTAGAGATTTAAAGGGTAATTTCGTTGGTCTGAGTGTGAGTTCTATATGTTGATGGTGGTATTTAAAACTATATATGATGTGTGTTTTATCTTAAAACTATATATGTTGGTCTTTAATTATCATGAGTCATTTATCTATGTGATATTGATTCTCATTGGAACTTATATTAAATAAAAATGTTGAGTTGAGTATTATATAAATGAAATTGGCATACAATTTTCTCTCTTTTATATTTCTAGTCATAATTGAAGTGCTAATAAGTAATGTATGTACGTAGATTTCTTCAATAAAGAAAGTCTAGAATTTCGATTTCATGATTTTCATATTATTTAAAAGAAGTGTTTATATTTTTACACCGCGATTGATATGTCAATCACTTAACAACATTACGTAATTGTGACTGAATGATAATGATAATTTTTAATAGGATATGCTAACTCGATTAACAAAATAAATTTTTTATTGGAGGAGAAGAGTTTAACGTGAAGATGAAATTAGAATTACAATTTCATTTTATATGTGTCGTCGTTGATTGTGTGACGAAAGGGATTTCACAGGTGGTGCTTTGAATTGGTGGTTGATTGTTGGGTCGAAGTTCTATTATGAGTGGTTGTCTTTTTGAGTAGCGATGATTGGTTTTGATTTATGGTGATGTGAGGTAGTTGGTGGTTGGCTTTTGTTTTCGATAGCGTTGTTGGTGGTTTTGCGTTTATTGTTCTCCGTCTTGCGATTAGGGGTTTATTATGAAAAGGGTAAAGATTTGCTTCTTAGGGTTTATTGTTGTTGTGGGAGAAAAGGGTAAATGTTTGCTTCTTAGGGTTTTCACCCTCAAACCCACGACAAATGCATAGCGCCTTTCTCATCCTCTTCTCACCCTATCTTTTTCGCAACCTAATCGCAGCGACGGTAGCGATTCCACCCTAATGAGCGCTTTGTTAAACGCAAAATTACTACAATACCCAACATTAAGCGTAACAAAAAAATGACAAAAATAGTCCCTGCCATGTCATCATACACGTCAGTGCGACTCTCAAACCATAATTTTCTTACTTGAATGTTGTAGTGGGATAAAAGATGACAAAATTAAAGAGAATAAAATTGTCAGTTTTGTGATTCTAGTTTAATAATTTCATTTTTACATATGACAAAATCATGTTTATTTTGTATGATTCAATGTTTTATCTAGAAAAATAATATATGCAATTCACCCATGTAGGATATTTGTAATTTTGTTAAAGATAGAGAATTTAAGTCTAAATACATATTATTCTTATTTTAATTTAAAAATATCAGTGATACTAGAAGCCAAACTTACTAAGAACATAGATGTCAAATTTTATTTTTGAACTTTTATGTTATATTTGTCTTTCTTTTAAATAATTTAATCTCAGTTTTGATGTTAATCTGTATTGATGTAAACCATTTAATAAGTATTTTTGAGATAGAAGTATTATTAATATCATTGTAACATTAATGTGATATCATATGATAGACTCTGATACCATATTAGAAGTGGACTTTAAGCCTAAGTTAACCTAATCAAACCGACTAGTAAGGTGAGGTTTGGATCCACTTATAAACTATTTAAATATTTTATTTAACACAATATTGTTATATAAGTAAGTTATCACTAAAAATTATTGTTATAAAATCAAATAAGTACATCTGATAAAAAATTGACTTATATGAACTGATCTTAATTACTACAAAACAACTTCCAACACAATATTGTTTATATCAACCAATATAAAATTTAATTAATATTTTAAATATTTTTATAAATATTTAATTGATATGAAACTCAATCAATAGTGGAAGTAATGAAAACTCGAAATTATTTTTTCTGAAAGTTTTATCAAGCAAAATCCATACAAATGATGAGAGTTATTGTTATTAAGCACAAAGAAATATATACGTTGAATATTTTGGTGATGGAATACTAACTTCGTTTAGGATTTTTTTTTTTTTACAATTTTCACTTAAGATATTTTTGTTTTAGTTGATGGAAATACAAAGAGCGCGATGAATTGTGATAAAAGTTTAATTTTTATGAATAAAAAATAATTAAAAACGAGTTTCAAGAAAAAAGATTTTAACAGATTTTTTTTCGCTCTATGATAAAGATTTGCGAAAAAAGTAAATTTTTATTATATTTTATTATATAATTAATTATAAATAATAATAATAATTAATATAATATTAAATTTAATAAAATTATAAAATAATGATAGTAATAAAATATTAACAAAAATAAGAAATAATAAATTATAAAGTAATAATACAATATAATTATAAAAATAAAATATCAATAAAATTAATATTAGAAACTACAAATAATAATAATAATAAAATCATAAATAGTAATTATAATAATAAAATTGTGAAATGATAATAAAAATAAATAAAAATAATAATCAAAATAAATTTATAAAATAATTATATTATTAACAATAATAATTAAAATTTTTATTTTTTATTTTAAAATAATTGATACTTTTATGATTTTATTACTTAAAATAATAATATTTTATCTATCACACCTAATAAATTAATTATATTTAATCTTAGATTAATTTTAATTATAATTTCATCTATTAAAAAATTTGTTTTATCAATTATATCCATCACATCACTTACAAACTTTTAAAATTTTTTCTTAATTTTTAGTAATCTTTCCTCTAATCTAAACAACTCAACTTTTCATATACTTTTATCTCAAATTAACTCAAATTCTTTTCTTTAAATCTAACTCCTCAATCCAACTAAAATCTTACTAATAACAAAATAAGATGTGAATCATAGATAAAAGAAAATTCAATATACTTAAATAAATTGATTAATTAAAAAATATCCATTACTTTGAATTCGAAACTGAAAAAGAAGATCAAAAGTTCTGACAAAAAATAAGAGAAAATTGTCAATTCAATAAAATAATTTAAATTTAAAAATAAACAATTTTAAATACAAAAATCTATAAAAAAACACTCAAATTAAACACCTTATACAAACTGACCGAAACTTTACTAAAGTTTATCCAAGTCTCTTAAAACAAGAGTATTAAAATTCTATAATTACAAGAAAAATAAAAATATATACAAAATAGAAACATATACAAAATGTAACGGAATGAATAAAAAATTTAATAAAATAATAAAAAATAAAAATTTCAAAAATACAATTGAAACATTTATAAGCTATGTAATGAGATTATTTGTTTGTGTATACAAATTATTTTTCATTTTTATTTTTAATAATATTTTAAAGTCATAATACAAAATTTACAATAAAAGACACCAATATGAAAAAAATTAAAAAAAGACAAAAAATAATTAAAACATGATGAAGAATAAAAAGAGAAAACAAAAAAGAAATTAAGAGATAGTAAAAAAAAAAAAAAGACGTCCACCTAAATTAAATAAAAGTAACAGTTCAGATTTTATATATAATTAATATCTAAGTATTTAGAATATTTAATTTTTTTACAACATAACTTTAATATAATATATAAACAATATACTCAATTATAATTATTCCATTTCCGGTTAAAAATAAATTACATAAAATAAAATAATATATATATATACTCATGTATATATTAGAAAACAAAATAATAAAAAATACTAAGAAATACAAAGCGCTTATATTTGTTCATTTATCATAAATGACATGTACAAATCCTTCGTAGAAACTCAAATTGTTAGGTAAGTTTGTCCCATCTTTTTTTAAAAGAAAAATCAAATCAAGAGGTTAAAAACTGATAATACTCTTGTATTATTTTAAAATAATAAAATTTAATTTAAAAATTTTATAAAATAAATTAAGATAGTGAGGACTCAATATCTTAAAACTAAATTGATTCTGTATAACTGTTTACAAAATACAAATCACGTTTACAGAAGAATCAAATCGATTTTTTAAAACCAAAAAGAAAAATTCAAAACATAACAGTTTTTTCCCAAAAGATAATTCACAATTGATTTTCTTTTGAAACTTAAAAAGCCAAAACGAATTTTCAAAAATATAAGAAAAAAAGATTAAACAGATTTTACTAAAAGGATATTATATAACCTAAAATTTAATATTATCAAAACAAATCTTATATCTACAGTGTAATCTATTAAAAGATAACAATAATATCAAGAGAAAAATAAGGAATTCAACCAATAAAGCCTCTCTATATATACACAAATACAACATTCACATGAACCAATGCTTTAGATTCTCTCCTCAGGTCTCAGTTTTGTGAAGAACAGTTTTGTCTTTCTCATTCATCCTTGTTTCTTGATCATAGAAGACATCAAACATCAATGGCTGGATTCCAACAATACAACTTTTTCCCAACAGATTTGTTCTACCCTCGTCCACACCCTTCTGCTGTGCAGCTTCCCATGCAAACTGCACAAGAACAGAACAAGAACCAGACACAACATCATAAACGCATGATCATAGTACCACCTCGGACCAATGCTCATCTTTCAAAACCAAAAGGGCAACCTCAAATTTTCAAGAAACTACCAACACACGCCAAGAAGCCACTTTCTTGGGCCCTTTGCTTGACTGAAGAAGACGAGAGTGATGCTTTGTAGTAGCATTAGTCAAGATTTAGTTGTGTAAGGTTGAAGTAACTTTTTCATATTTTCCATTAATTTACTCTTTGATGTTGATAAAAAAATTTAATTACTTGAATACATCAGTCAAATATTTGATAAACTATTATATTATTTAAAAAAAGTAATTTAAAATTTAATTTTATAAATTCAACGAAAATAATTAAATTTAATTCGATTATTTATATAATATAATTTGATTATACGTGTAAGTGATATAGAAAGTATAACACGTTTTACTTATCACTTATCAGGTACTTATAATTTATTATGTATTTGGGAGATATTTGCAAAATTTAATAGAATGTATCTTTAAGAGAATAATAAAATAATTTTTATGATTTGAAAATTAATTTTTTATATGAATTAAACTTACTATTTTTTAATTTTTATTTTTAATTTGTCTAAATAACCTTTTGTAAAGAAGTTCTTCAAATATATCTTTTATTTCGAATTTTAAAGATAGTTTATTCATATTTTAAAAACTTATATTTCGAATAATATTCGAATATATCTTTTATTTAGAATTTTAAAGATATATTTGAATAAATTTATTTAAAGATTGATAAGAAGTTTATTCAAATATATCTTTTCTTTCAAATTTATTAAAAATTTAGTTTATTTATACTTTTTATGAATATTAGTTTTTAAAATTCGAATTATCATGTTATCTTTCAAATTAAAATAAACGTAATAAATATTTGAATTTATTAAAGTTTAAAAAATATATTTAATATCTAATTTAAAGTTTAAATGATAATAATAAAAATTGTCTTTTTTGGTCATTTTCAAAATTTGATTTTAAGTCTTTACATTTTTTTTTTTCAATTTAATGCCTAATTTATAAGTGATAACAACAGCATGTATTTATTGATTATGGATTGAAAGTGTTTAAGTTGAATCAACAATCTGATTCAAATGTTTGAAAAATTGAATATTATTTGCGGCAAAGGAAAAATAATATACCTTATTTTTAAATATATAATTAAATTTTAACTATATTCATAAAAAAAACTCGTATTTTAGATTGTATAATCTAAAATATAATCTTTTTATATTTCAAAGTTTAAAATACAAAAAATTATATTTTAGATTATGTAATTTGAAATAAAAAAATTGAATTTTAAATTATACAATTACGGGTAGCAAAATTTCTTTTGATCCGGCCTGGTGGGCCACCAAACTGTCCAAATTGGGTGGGGTCGGCCTCTCGTCAATTTGTTTGATCCGTTTCATCTAATTTATCAAATCAGTGTTGATTTATTTTTTCTAAATTAAAAACTAAAATAAAAATAATTTAAAAGATTATTTTTTATATTATATTATTTTAACGATGAAAATTATATAATAATAACATAATATAAAACTTATAAATTAAACTTTAATTATTAATTATAATAGAGTAATTTAAAATATAAAAATAATCTATTAAATATATTAATTAATTAATCAATTAAAAATTAGAAAATATTTATATAATTAAATATACTTTTAATATATATATATATATATAATAATTTTTTAATAACAAATTTGTCTTTATCTTTTTACAAATGATTCAAGATTTCCAACTTGTATATATTTTTGTTAATAAATAAACAAAATATAATATTGCTTTTTGATACATAGATATCGCTTTTAGAGTAGCTATACAAACAATCTAATCATATGGGAACAGTTTATGATCTAATGAAGGTGTGCAGATTAATAATATTACAAGTATATTTAAATTAATACCTTTGGATATTATATAGAAACTTCGACATTAATGAATAATTTTATTTCATCATTGTTGAATTCTAAAATTGAATTGATCTTATCGAATTTTATCTAAAATTAAAATTGATCTTATCTAATTTTATCTAAAATTAAATTCGATCTTATCTTATGTGACTTTATTGTTTATTTTCCACATATACTGCATGAAAGTTAAAGTTAATTTGAAGTGGTCCACGTTCCTTTGTTGCGTGAATGCTACTGTTTTATTGTCTAGTTATGATTTGATTGGTTTGAATCTTGAAAGACAAGGAATAGTGTGGATCTTGGATGGTAACTTTTTGTTTCGATAGAATTTATGTGATAATAAATTTTTGTTCTAATATATTTTTGGATGAACGTGAATATCATATTAGTGAAGAGAAAGAGAATGATGATTCACATTGACAAAAATGTATAAATAAATTAAATACTTTTTAATTATAAGTTGTAATTAGTTCAAAATATGAAAGTTTTAGTGACATTGTAATAGTTTTTAATGTATAATATTCATTTCATTCTCTTTAATACATTTGTTTGTTTGTTTGTTTCGTAAAAATTAAATAAATAATTTTTTAATTATACCATCTCGTGTGCCTCATCTCCAACCATTATTGTGTTAACACTTAATCTCGTTCCAGTAAATAATAGTTATTTATAGAAAAACTAAAAAATGCTTATTTAATTAATTTTAAAAAATAAAAATTATAATTTTTTAAATAAATATTAGAAAACTAAAAAATAACTATATTTTTAATAAAATTTTAAAAAATTAATTTAAATTTTCATTGGGTTTTAATTTTTAGAAAATATAAAAATATAGTTTGAGTCCAACCCAATACATTTTACATAAAATAAGAAAGTATATAAAAAATAATAAAAATAAAATAAAAAAGTTGGATTTACTGTTGTACCCTGTTTTCTACGTACTCCCCATCAGCAAACATTCTCCCCTTTTCCACATGCATCCCTACTATATTATTTCGGCCATCAGGCCAATCTTACTCCTAAACCCCATTTTCCTATGCACAACACCCATATTTTCCTATGGGCCAGCAGGTCCAGTATGCTTTTCGCACCTCCTCTTTTGCTGTGTGCAGACCCAAATTTACTATGGGCCAACAGACCATAACTACTCTTAACACCCCACATTTTACTCTACACCACCCCTTCCCGGACTCTCTGTCCTCAACACTCTATCTGTACACACAATCATAGTCGAATTCCAAAACAAAAAATATATAAATCTTTTTATTAATTTGCAGTTTTCTTTTTTAAAAAAAATAAACATTCTAAAAAATCATACTTACTTACACCTTCCTTGTATTTAATCCTAAACCATTTCTTTGTTTTTCATTTTTCTATGATTTTTCAAAAAAATAAAATAAAATTCACTCCTAGTTGCGACAAACAACATCTATTTAACCAGCATCAAACCTGACTTATCCTCCAACCTCACAAAACTCTCTGACAATCCTAATAAAACCAACAACATGACAAAAGAGAAAAATCCATAACAACAATTATTTACTGTTATTCAAATTATTAGAACTTTTTTTTATCTTGAAAACAATTTGTAATATTAGGTTAATTTAGAATACTTAATTATGAAACTTCGGATTTATTTTGAACTCGTCTAAACTTTGGTTTTATTTTGAACTTGAATTTCATCTTTAATCTTTATTGATTTGTGATTTATGGTAATATTAGGTTAATTTAGAATACTTAATTATGAAACTTCGGATTTATTTTGAACTCGTCTAAACTTTGGTTTTATTTTGAACTTGAATTTCATCTTTAATCTTTATTGATTTGTGTTTTATGGTACAATTCTTTTGTTTATTATATGATAACATAATGATTGATTCCTAAAATTAGATTTAAGGTATAACAAATTTGATTATACATATTTATATGTATTCATTGATTAGTTATATATGGTGCGTAGGATAGTCAAAATTAACACAAAAGTAATAATAGATATTTACGTCCGTAATGTAACCAGGTTTAAATGCCATGCTCAAAAGTATTTACATGCTATGCTCCAAAGTTTACAATAGCGCCATATAAATTACTTTACTGACAGATAATTTTATTGATAATTGTCTATAAATATATAATTAATTTAGTTATTTATGTGCAAACTTAATTAGTATTATAAAATATAAAAGAACAGCAAGAAAAAATAGAAAAAGCCTGCTGATCCAATAAAGGATGAAAGAATACAATCACACACTAATAACTTAAAAAATAAAGAAAAATAATTCAAGAGAAGAAGAAAGAAACTTTAGAAGACTATTACTTCTCAAAATGGCTTGATACAAATGACAAATGACTAGCTTTACTTATAGTACTCATGAGAATGTTCTAGACTCCTAATTAATTTGAACATTCTCAATTACTGATGGTAGACTTCTCAACTGTTCTATTAACTTTAGACATTTCTATAATATTGTAGAATTGCCTTAAGTACCTTATTAATTATAGACAACTCTACAATATTGTAGAAAACAAAAAAAATCAACTTTATTTTCAACAAATATAATATCTTAAAATAAATAGTTTTTTTATGTAAATCAAAATAAATCTTTAGAAATTCGTAATTATTAATATAGTAAAAATTATACTTTCCAAATAAAGTAGAAGATGATTTTTTTTATTAATAATACAATATTTTTTTATTAATAATAAAAAATAAAATAAATAAGAAAATATTTAGATGTTAAACGGTGTACACGATATTATCTACTAAAGAAATAGTTGAATATTTTGGACAGATTTAGTTATACGCTATATCTATGACATAAACCATGTGAATGCTTCTTCCTGCACCTCTATATCATCTTCCTGCATCTCCATAATTTTTAAAATTCGAGCAATAGATATGAGTAGATTACAAAATTATCTCTGCTGATATAAACTAAGATTTTGAACGGAAGAGGAGCAGTGCAGTGCAGTTCTGAACGGAGGTGGAAATTGTGGCAGTGGTGAGAGGTTCCGACGGTACTGGAGTGACGGATTGAAGGCGCTTTGGGCGGTCGTCGGTCGGAGTGGGTGGCTAAAAAATAACGAGAGTCGTCGTCATCGAGGTATTTGGTATCCAGTTTTCGGTTTTTCACGAATTGTAGAAACAGTAAGAATTTTATATTTACAGTTTCTATAAGTCGTAAGTTTAAAATCAGGATATTAGACACTAACGGATTGTAGAAACCGTAGTTAAATCACCATTTATAAGAGTTTACGGTTGATACAACCCGTAAGTGCATAGGTGTATGACAGAAGTCTACGGATTGTAGAAACCGCATATCAAAATTTTTTTCTTCTGCGGTTTGTATAAACTGTAGAACAGTAAAAAAAAATTTTCTCTTCTGCGGTTTATACAAACCGTAGAACAGTAGAAATTTTTTTTCTCTTCTGCGGTTTGTACAAACAACAGAATAGTAGAATTTTTTTTTTTTATGCGGTTTGTACAAACCGCAGAATAGAAATTTTTTTTCTACTGTTCTACGGTTTGTACAAACCGCAGAAGAGAAGTTTTGAATTACTTATGTTTTCTATAAACAGTAGAACAATTTAACAGTAAAAAAAAATGTTCACCACCGCCGTCCTTCGCCACCAATCTACCACAACTATCTCTAGAATCTAAAATTAAACTTACAAGTGGAGGTTTATGGGTTGTCGTTGTGAATGGAGAACCAAGGATGGAGAACCAACACTAGCAACCAATAACTAAGGTACACTCAATGTAGATTTGCAGTGACAAAGTGGGATACAATCACTGACAGTGGAGGTGCAGTCGCCGTTGGTGGAGTTTGAATAGGATGTAGTGAAGTTCGAATGGGGTGCAAGTAAAGTGAAGGAAGAAAAGATGTGAAGGGTGGTGGAGGGTATTATGGGATATAAATTTTTTAAAAAAGATTAAACGTTAAATTCGCCTAAACTATGGAGGTGCAGGAAGATGATATCGAGTTGCAGGAATAAGCAGTCAAACCATGTTTAGTGCTTCATATAAAAGTTCATATGCACCGACGTTGTTAGAGACTCGTGGATATTAAGGTCCTGGATTATATTAATTAACGTATCTTTTACACGATTAAAAAAGATTTTATTATTGCTTTCGACAATAATTTGTTTCCACTACATTAATTTATTTTCTTTAAAAAATAATTTTAAAACATTATACAAGTCATTCTACTCAAATACTGAAACAACAGTAGTTTAATTGCAAACTCGTCACTTAAATAACAACAATAAACAATAGAAACCAAAATAAATAAATAAAAAATTATGAGAAACTAAGACGTGAAACATTACCACCGGGACCAAACGTTTAACAAATGAAAAATAATTTTTTGGACAACCGTAACGTATGATAATTTATTTTTAAGAATATTATAGTTATTATAAAAATAAAATTTTATATTTAAAAAAAAAAAAGATAACAAAAGATAAAATGATAATTGTGAAATAGACAAATTTTATTTTAATTAATTTCAGTAAATAGTGGCGAGAAAAAAAATTATAAAAAATCAAAAACAGAAATTTCTTGATCATATAAAATTCCTAAACTTACTAAATGTTATTTAAGTTTAAGAAAAAATTATGTCATGAGTTTGTAATGTGTGGTGTCCATTTCCTAAAGTAATTCAAACAAGAATTGGTAGCTTTCTCTGTCATTGGTTTGGCCATAAGCTTTTTGAAAACAAAAAACAAAGCTTTTTTTGTTTTGACTAATCTGCTCAGAGAATATTTCAGTATTTATCTGGTCATGGATACATAATAATATCATAAAGTTTCAACCAAATCCAGGAATTATTTTAATCTGTGGGGACAAAATCTACATATATACCAAAAATATTCTAAAAATTATGGAGCAAAACAATTACAAGGGACCAAAATTCTTGGAATCTTGTGCTGAGTACAACTAACCGTATCCCCCACTCTGAACAGAGATATACCAGTTACCGTTTTCAATTGAATTTGTCTCATATGTTTGTTAACATGTAGACACAGTTATTTATTTTCTTGTTATTCATAAATCATAACACCCTTTTATGTTCATCGCATAACACACTCTCAACATTATTCATCCTGGTAATAGCAAAATTTGGTGAGAAAGATTACCTAAGAATAAACTAAGTTGAATCCATTCGAATGAAGACAATCTTTATTTTATAAGTTAATTTTGTAAGAATGAATTAAGCTTAAATTCACTACTTAATATAATATCAGAATTTATCTTAAACTTAAATTCACTTCTTAATATAATATCAGAATTTATCTTAACAAAATTTGTATGAACAAATTAAATTTATGCTTAAACTCACTTTATAATATAAGAAAATGACACAACTTTCAATAAAAAAAATTAAATTTTTGAATCTTTTTTCTTATACAGTAATCAATTTTTTTATTTTTACTCAACTTAAAACTTACACTCACACTTAGATACGTATTAAAATAACTCATAAAATAAATTAATGCAACACACGAACACGACACGACAAGTAACACTACACAAGCATCACCAGACTAAACTTTCAACTTTTTACATCCTTAAAACACGACACACTATTCACACAACATGTGTTTCAAATACCACAGTATGCCTTGATCCGTGATTCAGATTTTAAGGCTTCTTCAGTTAGAAAGAAACGTAGGTATCCATAGTGGTCAAGTGGTTTATAACGCAGAGGATGTTCCTCATCAATCAGCTCCTCTTGTGGTTCCATTATCTTACTAGCATATGAAAGTAGTCCCATTGAGTATCTTTCTTTCTTTGAGTTTACTATAACTCTGTGTTCACAAGCTGGTATTCTCCCATTACTCCATACCTGTGCCATCAAGTTTTAATAATTTCATATGCACATATTATACAAAACTTTATATACATAATATTTGAGCATAGAAGATTGAAGAAATTAAAAGTTGCTCACCATCAATGCATCACCGGCCATTACCAAATACAAGGAAGGTGAAACACCCACCTCAAACCATTCCCCATCCTTCAGTTTCACCCCCAAGCCTTCTACCTTCTGATTCAGTATAGTTAGAAGAGCAGTGTCAGAATGAGGAGGCACTCCCAAATTGCTCTCACCCGCTTCTGGTATTCTGTATTTGTAGCCTCGAAGCACATATTCAGTTGATTCTTGTAAAGACTCAAGTTTCTTCCTCTCCACTCCATAGCTCTCAAACATCATTCTCTTCACAATATCATCCAGTTCCACTACTTGCTTTGCATAGGAATTCACACTTTCACTGCTCAGAAAAACAAAATCCAAAGGGTTAATATATCTATAATTGTTATGCACTGTTCATATAACTTTATATTCTCAACCAATTCAAAATTATATTAAGTATATATAATTACATTTCAAGTTAATAAAGTTAATTATTATGCATGTCAACTTGTGAACACAAGAAATTGTAAACATATTTTAAATGCTAGTTAAAAATAATATGTTTTAGTCTTTCATAAAAAAAATGGATTAAAAACACTAAAAATAATTATATTTTCTAGAATAAAGAGACATGCATATGAATAATCAATGTAATATTGAGGATGGCAAGTAAATGCCTGACAAGTTATTTTTGTCCACAAAATTATAACATTTTTTAGTTGAAAACAATAGTTTATGGAAGAATTTTTTTACATTATATGATAAGTTTGTTCAGTTTTACATTATTTATATCTTAAAATTCAAATTCATCATGATTTTTAATTGATTAAAAAAGTAAAATAAAATACATTGACACAGTGCATGAAATTAAACTCTTAATCCTTATCAAACTTTTGTTTAGTCTGTGCAATTTACAAATCAACCTACCTTTAATTCCTTGATGAAAAAAAAAACTACTTACAGAAAGTAAACCTAAAAGCATCAAATGAAACTATCATAGGATCCTAAAAACAAATATAGTTACCAGAAAGTATCATTTCCTTGTGGCCACATAACATGTGTGTATTTCTGGCAATCCTCATAGTTGAGTGGATTCATGATACCTGCAGATTCATACAAAGGAATCCCAGGTCGCTGCCCAGAATAGCTGAATATAGGTTTTTCAGTGGTTTTCCTTCGTTTTGTTTCTGTTGAGAGGTCAAAAAAATTCTTCATTTCCGAGTAGACAGAGTGATATGTCTCCAAACTGATGTTATCATAGAGTGCCAAGAAACCACCATGATCCTCAAGTGCACTACGCACTACTTGGCAAGTTGAGAGCCATGTATGTGTACCAGGTTTAAGATTTTGGTTTGTGAAGTCTACAACTGGTAGCTGAGACTGTGTTTGGGATCCCATGACCCTTTGGACTTTAAGCTCCCAACCTAAAGATTTTGATACAGATATGTTAGATATAAACCACTTATCACTATTGATATATAGAATTTCGTTTGGACTTCACGTGTTTCTTTTTTCTCTGTAGAAAATAGGATGGTTTTATTTATAAAATATTGAATTCACTTTTAGTTTTTTCTTTCTGTAAGCCTTACTTATACTTAATTCAATTATATATTGTTATAAAATTTGGTCCCTGTGATATGATAGAATAATTGGTGCATCTATAAGATTTCATTTTCTTATCGGTGCACCTAAATATATATATATATATATATATATATATATATATATATATATATATATATATATATATATTATTTTGATGTGGAATTGATTACTTAATAATTTAAAAGAAGTTATATATAATAAGTAACTGTATAAAAAAGACTACAATATACTTAAATTATGATTTTTTTATATTTCTTGTATTTTTTTTCTAACATAAAAAATAAATTAACACACACAAACTCCAATTTCAGTGTCTTCAAGTAGACAGTATCATCATTATAATTCAAAGAT
>Ga0209700_101665_pt1 | contig 46006 bp, 26 predicted proteins | sample SiratroredBW_FD_187528 | JGI IMG/M metagenome (GOLD analysis project Ga0209700, IMG submission 187528) | Root nodule microbial communities of legume samples collected from California, USA - Siratro red BW (SPAdes) (version 2) | ecosystem: Host-associated > Plants > Roots > Nodule | place: USA...
ATTGTAAGAAATTAACACTTACTAAGAATAACCTTTTACTACTTTAAGATATACTCCCATAGACTAAAACTAAGTTTATACTAAATTAAACCTATCAACAATTCAACAAGTAAGTACAAGTTTAATTTTTAATATATCCTTATGTAAGAGATTATACCACTTCTAAGATAAATGTATGTTGGGTCAAGCGTACTTGGTCTCCGCCACAAGACAATTGATGTTACTCGCAATAATTTCCCTTCCATAAGAGAATTGTACAACTATTTCTACTTAAGAGCGTTGTAACCCAAACATCACGATTCAATTGTGACTTAGCCTACCCACCCTCCGCTATAGAACAATTGATGTCATCTCAAAAATGTAAATCTGCCAAATTTAAAACATTTCTCACATACTATTCCACCAAATCTTAACAATATATTTAAATCTCACATTTATAAATATTTCAAACATCTTACAATGTAATCATAAAATATAGATATGAATATAGATATGGTAAATCCTTACCACTCATAAGTACAATTTGAAACAAAAAAAAAACTACTAAATCATGAAAAATATTTGAGTCTACAAATATTCATGATATCCGTGATGGATCTTAAAGGTTTTTATTCTTTTATTCTTAGTCAATTGTTGGATACAACAAATTATACAACATATTTATGCATATCTGTTTCACCCATCATCCCTTTCAATTGTTTTCTTTTCCTCTCTTTTCGATGCGTAAATTGTTGTACAATTTGTTGAATTATTTCTTTATCTCTACAAAATATAACTATAATACAAGCCATATGAAGAATGTGCACCAAAGAGTAAGGGACACTGCAGCAAAGGAATAAGTTGCAAGCATAATAATTGAGCATTCACCTTTCCCAGTTCCAAACAATTGAATAGATGTACCTGAAGCAACCATAGAATATATAATAAGTGTGTAAATGAAGACATGATATATTTACAAATGTATACTATTTTTTCTCAGTCAATATCAAATTAAGTTGAATAAGAAGACATTTTATTATTGATTCATATTTATTTATAAATTCATAATCGATTGAGTTTATTAAGTAAAAAGTAAGAATTAGTAAAATTTATTATTTTTAAAAAATGTATGCCAATAAGTATATATAAAAAATGTATTGGCTAGTATTTCACAATAAATTATTCAGTCATCTTACTAGAGAGCATCATTAATTAAAATTTATTAAAATGATGTTGCCAACAACCTTGTCACTAAAGAATCAAGAAGGATTATATAATAACTAAAGATCTCAATAACTTGTTATCCAAGTTCTCATTTTAAACAGTCTTATATGTATTATGATTATCATCCAATCTTACTATACAATCCTAACAATATGTTAGAAATTATTTTAATAATTTCTCAATTAGAAATATAAAAAAAATCAGTAGAAAAACTTCCTAAACATATTTCATTTTAGCTTTATGTATCTAAACAGATTATATATAATCTTTGTTTTCAAACACTCCATTGAAAAATATCCTAGAAAATAATAACAAATGCTCATTCAATTTCATAAAGAACTTACTTATAGCCACTGCTGGTGGAAGGGCAAATTGAAGCAGCAAAACAAACTCATACAATGGATCATGGTGGATGAAGCCAAAATGAACAGCACCTTTAACAGTGGCTACTCCAAGAACTGGTAAGGCAACATTTCTAATTATAATGATCCAAAAAATAAGTGAAAACTTCACTCTTTCTCCTTTCAAACCTGTGAAGAAGCATCCAAATGATATATCATTTTCCAAAAAATGAATTAGAAAATTTTTAAAAAATTCAAATTATTGATTATATATTATATGTACCTTCAAGAAGATTTGCCCCAACCAATATGGTCATTGCTGGGAGACATGCATTCCTAAAAATCCACATAAAGTAGAATTAGATAATGTTTTTTTTTCTTTTTTTTTTAAATTAGTATAAACAAATGATGGTGTGTAAAAGTATGATGATGCTTACCCTATCATAATTATAGAGTCTTGAATCACATAGAGAGGAGCATTTCCAGTCACTATTAATTTTCTAAATGGAGGAACTACTCCAATTATCAAACCAACCATCTGCATACACACATGGAATTCAAAAGAGAAACTAACAAAATTAGAAAGAATACAAAAATAAGTTAGTAAAATTCAAACATGACAATCTATAAGTGTTTCTAAAAACATTCAAACTTGACAATATAAATATTTATAATGTTCTCCAATTAATTATTTAAAATATTTTAGAGAATTATTGACTTACCGCTCCGATCATTGTAGGAGGAAAAAGTAGCTTCAAGTTGCTCCATTTACCTAACTTCTTTAGGTATTGTGTTGCCTTCTCTAAAATACTGAATATAGTAACCATCTGAAAATATGTAATGCAAAAGACACCAATCATTAATTTTTATTCCATTCAAGCCTAGACTACATAAATAATACAGTTTATTAGGTTTAATTGTACTTTTAATCCTCTATATATTATTGCCAAAATTAGAAGTTGATCCTTTTATGTTAAATGCTACTGGTTGAAAAATTTTACTAAAAAAATATTTTTCAATAAATATATTATTTCTATTTGACTGATATTAACAGAAAATTAAAAATAAAAATCTTTTATTAAAAATTGAGAACATAAATCAATATTTATTTTTTACAAATAAAAAAGGTTAAAACTATAGTTACAAATCAATATTAACCTTAATGACCCAAACATGAAATGCAACAATGTTCTACATACCTTCATTTTACTGTCTGGCACTGTACCAGTTTCAATTTCAAGTTGATGCACAGTAGAATTGTTAATATGTGATCCATCCTGAGTTTCAATGACCATTGTTTCTGTGGAGTGATTTGAAAGGGCTTTTGCACCATTTTCTGATGCAAATGTTGGATATTCAGATTGATCAACTTTGTCTTCATTGGAAATTTCTTTAGGTGAATACATGCGTATAATATTGTATGCAAAAGACCACACTAAGATGGATGCCAGCTGAAAAGGAGAAATATGGTGAAAAAGTTAAAATAATTAGAAACACATTTTTTTTTACTTATTTTTAATTATTAAATGAAGTTCATATAAATCTAAGATAAATGCAAATGTTGGAAGTTGGTATCATACTGCCAATGAGAGTGATGCATATGCCATTCCATTTTTGTAACAAAGATTCTCATCTCCAAATGGACTGCTTTTCTCTTTGCAAATTGCTGGAACCACCATTAGAGGCAAATTTCCAAGATTTCCTGTACACATAAAACTTCAATTAAAGTCACACACGTTAAAGGGTTTTCATATTTCACTTCTATTCCCTTAATTAATGATTTATTTTTTATTAAAATTGTTAATTTCACTGTTTTTTTTTTTAAATTGTTAATTTCACTGCTTGAAGGTGAGTGTAGATTAAGCAAAAGTTGTTGATGGAAAAAAAATCAACTTTCAATATTCTAATACTCTCATGCTTTTTTTTTTTTATTATTATTATTATAGAGAGAGAGAGACAGACTGACTAACTTTCTCATTAATCAATAATTAGTATTTTTTATTTAAAGTTGTGAAAATGTGACTTACTGACTTTACAAAAATCAAATATAACATTTAATATATATATATATATATATATATATATATATATATATATATATATATATATATATATATATAACTATTAATACCATAGACCTTATCTATTGTAATAGTTATCTTTGTTCATCTGTAAGTCTTTCAGAAAACAACATTTTATATGACATTTTCTCATCTATTTCATTACATGACATGATGAAGGTATATTTATGTTTTGCATGTATATCCCTTATAAATATAAAAATTGAAAGAAAAAAAAAAATAGAGTCTGTTCATACCTACAGCACAACATCCCAACACAAGGCCTTTAAGATGATGAGGAACTCTTGTTATTTTAACAAGTAACCATCCAAGTGCTGTTCCAACAACAACTGTGAGAACAATACAAAATGGCATGAACCGCCTGCATAATCATTCATGAAATCAAATCACATTCATTCATTAAAACTCACAAAAATGGAAAAATTTTAAGTTTGAAGATCACTGTCAAAACAGAAAAAACAAACTTACAATGCAATCAAACTCCTTAGAGTCATAGTACTTGCCAGACTGCTACAAGCAAGAGCAGGAGAAAACACAAAATACACCATCTACAAAGAAATCCATGTATTATATCTCATTTCCATGTTTAAAGACAGATAAAATGCAAAGAACAAGTCTTCATGAAGTTGATAAAGAGGGTGTGTTTGAGTTAGAAGAAGCTTACAGTGTTCATGTTGTTGATGGCAGGTTCACTGAGTATGTTGAATCTTTTCATAGCAAGGAAGGAGCCAAGAACAGTAAGCAACACTATTTTAAGATTTGGCATTAATGCAATCACAAAAAGCTTCAGCATCTCCATGGTGGTTTTCTGCACTTTCTTGTCTCTTGCACAACTTCAATCAAGTTCTGATGTGTGGAACAAGTAGAGAAAAAGCATTAATCCTAATGTAACAGAAGCTCTCTCTCTTTCTACTCAAATCTATTATATAATTTTTATTATAAAAATATATTAATTTAATTTGTTCACTGTTGTTCAATGATAATGAAACAGTTATAAAAAATAAATGAAACTAACTATTATGAAAAGAATATTTGATCTTAGACAAAAAAAAAAACATATCAAGCCTAAAAAAAACGTAGATAATCAGAATCAGGATTGCTTTGAGAAAAGAACTATAAAATCAAAGTTCTATGTAGAAATTTGTACAATAAAATGCAATAAACAAAGTAAAAAAAATATAAATTTAATGAGCAAATATTTTTGAAGAAAGAAACTCATCTTTTTTTCAGAATGCTTCTTCTTCCTTCTTGTTTCTCCTCTTAGCTGTGTCTCACTGTGTATGATATGTGGTTTTTATAGAGTTTGTCTTCACCTGTCTGTGTTTAGAAACCCAACTCAATCACTGTTTTCCTTTTTCTCAATATCAGCATACTCACATGTGATTTTCCTTCATTCTATGCATGCACCATTATTACCTTGAGGTGCCTCCAAGTGTCATGGATTTTCTAGATTGCAGACAAATAATGGTGATCTTACCTTCATGCAGTGGCTGGTGATCTTCCATTGGAAACTGAGTTTGACTAAATGAAACAAAATTTGTTTGTGTTTAAACTAGTTCAATCATTAATCATTTTGTTAGTTCTCATAATTAACTAAAACAAGTTATTTGAAAGTTGTCATTAGTTCTTTTTATGAATTTTTTGGAAGTTTATGAATATTTTATACTAAAAAAATTAATGTAAGGCTAACATTATGCATAATTGGTTTCCTATATCATCAATATATATTTATTGAAAAAATATAAAGTCTTCTGTTATATTTTCTGTCTTTTGTTGAAGTGACAAAATTTTATTGGGAGTGATGCAACCGTGCTCTTTAAATGGTTGGATTTGAGGTGGTATTTGGTGGATCTATACAGAGAGAGAGTAGAAAGAAAGGAAGAAGAAGCATTTTCTATGTTGAGAAAAGAAACATAGCTAAATATTTGGGTTATTTATAATATTTTATTAAAGTATGTAGTTATTTTTAATATTTTATTTCTACAACCTCCATGATTTCCTTCTTCAGTTTCATATAGGATAGGAAATTACTGTTGTAATCTTAATTAAGAAAATAATTAAATTTTGCACCCGTTCTCTTATTTTCGTCCTTCCTCTTCTCATTTATAAGACCACTCTCCCACACATCTGCGTCTTGTTGATTGTTTTTGTATTATAGTGAGCACTTTGGTACTCTTTTATCGGAATTTGGGATATACATTGTCGTTATTTGTAAGGTTAGGTAAGAATTTATTGTGGCATTTTAGCTCTATCGGTGGTTGGGTAATCCATAATATTTGCAAATTTTACAATTAAAATGTATGATATAAAACAAGAATATTCGGAAGTATAACATGAAAGATACTTTGGATGTATAAATTAGTTAGTGATTATATAATTTAGAATATGTTTATTTTATAAAATGTAGTCTAGAAAATTCAAAACATATTTATCTTTAAATTATATTTTAGATTGTAAAATTTAAAAGATATATTTCTGAATTTGAAAATATATTCTAAATTGTATAATTTGGAATGTGTGAAATAAACATGATATGATTGTACAATCTGGATTGTATCCATGTTTGATGTTTTTGTAAAGTTTATTCAATTGTGATTTTTATTAATATAAGAATTATGATATAAACATAATTATGACTATCAACAAAGATGGTGTATCTCAAAGTAAGATTAGGAAAAAAATGTTTAGGAAATCAAAAGAAGGTTGTCATTCTAATGCAGTATGGATGCAGTAAAAGAGGACATGATTAACATAAGGATTTTTTAAAGAACCTTCAGATCCTATCAATTAGTGAGTTTAGGTGAGCATGTTACTTTGAGACTGTGGGAAGATGAGATAAGAATAAAAAAGTATAGTTAATTATTCTATTAGGCATCATGATAGTTTTTTTAGTTACAAATACTCGTTGTATATAAGATAGTGGAGAATTAAAATTAATCTTCTATGATGGCAAATTAAGTTAATTTGATATGTTTTATCCTAAAATTACAGTACTCTTGCTTAATTTGAGATGTTGTCAATGTGTAACATTAATTATGAGGTAGCTGATAAGAGTTTGATTTTAATATTTTCATAAAGGTGGCATCAGGACACCAATAGTTTTCATCTTTTGGTTGGTGAGATGATATAAGGTTGGATGATGTATCCTCTCTGATTTATATTTCTGTTATAGGACAATTACTTACATACCATGAAATTCATTGTAGCAGCTTCAACTATATTGGTGGAATTACTAGAAATTGACTTGAGTGATGCAAACATATAAATAAGACATTGTCAAATCAGACATGTCAGGCTTAATTGACTCTAAAAAATATAGAATATTTTACCTGTCATATCTAACTAAAAATTTAAATTCAATTTAATCTTATTAAAAAGCCTATAAACTTTAAATATAATCTATTATATTATATTTGCAAAAGTCCAATCATAATTGCCTCTAATTAGAAATTAGAGTATTTATCTTGATTTCTCCTGCATAATGAGATAGTATGTTTCTCACACAGAAAATATGTTTCTCATATCTATCTAAATAAATAAATAAATAACCTAAAGATTAGAAAAGCAATATACAATTAGAGCTCAAAGGACTCAATATAAAAATGCATTATGAAAATCTCAATTTCGTAGTCATTTTAGAAAGCTTAATTTAAAAATAAATTCCAAAATTCTTAATCTAGAAATGCACTCTCTAAAGCTTTATAGGAAAAAGTTAATTCATAAATGCATTCTAGAAAAAATAATTTGAACTGTTAAATCTAATGAATATAAAATTTTAGATTACTCAATCTAGATTACTTTTCTGGATCACTTAATCTATATAAGATTAATTCTTTAACTTTGAGATTGATTGATATGTAGTGTGTTTACGGATTGATGAATCCATAAAATCTATATGGATCACTCAGTCTAAAGTCTCCCACAATGGAATTGTAAACAGAAACTACATGAAATCTCAAATGGCAAAAATAAGAACTTGATACATATTAATGGAGGCACTATGATGGTGACACTTTGCTAGATGAAGAGAACAAGCAACAATAATGACACACCATACGGGTCATGATGATGAAAGTGAGGGTAAATACTTCTAATAGTATAATAGGGAAGAAAGAAAATAAGTTTAATAAATTATATGTAAAAGGGGTCATTTTTGGATATTTAACACTTATGGATTGTTTAATGCAAAAATCTTGAAATAAACTTAAACAACCAATAGGTAGTATCTTTTAGCACCTCTATACCATCTTCCTCAACTCCATAGGTGTGGAAAAATTCCAAATTGTTGAGAGTGAAAAACATTCTGAATTTCATAACACTAAAAGAAAAAAAAACTATTTAAACATTAATTTTTAGCTGGTTGTTAATTTAATCTTTAACTTAATCAAATATCAATTTAGAATATAATGTTATAAATAACTAAAATATTGGTAAATAATTTTAGATACCAATTATCTTAATTTAATTGATCACTGAATTCAATCTTTATTTTTATTTTCTAGTTATTTAGTAATCAAAACTTAATTTAATAATTATTTAATTTGATCATAATTAACAATCATTTCATTTGATAACTAAAATTGATATCTAAATAACTTTTTTTAGTATAATATCAAAATATATTTTAAATTGTATAATCTAAAATTAAGAAAAATTGTCTTTATATAATTTGAAAATGTATTGAAACTTGTATAATATATAATATATTTCAAAAATGTATTTTAATTATACAATTAGAAATATATATTTCATATTATTCAATCCAGAATATGATTCTAGATTATGTAATTTAGAAACTCATTCTAAAATTATATAATCCGACACAAAGATTGCAAAATTAAAAATTACATTCTAAATTATATAACCAAAATATAATTCTGAATTGTATAATTTATAAATATGAATTGTACAATCTAAAATATTTCTGAACTAAAACACCGAAAATACATTTTGAATTACATATTCTAAAAATCTACAATATACTTTTGCATTTGAAAATATATTTGAATACCTTTCTAGAATTTGAAATACATTTGTGAATCTGAGAATATATTCTGGATCATGCAATTCACAATATGTTTCCAAATCTCACAATCTGAAAATCTAACATGAACATTTTAGACTTTTTTAATAGTCCATGGACGCCGAGAAAAACTGTGGAGTGTAAGAAGTAATTGTCCAAAAGATAATATAAAAATATAGGACTATCGGGCTATATTGGTCCAATAGTAATATTTGCTACTTTTTCCTTTTCATTATGGATTTTGTTCTTTGATACAAATTAATACTATAGCCTAAATTTCAAGGGCATGTTTGAAGAAAACCTTTCAGGAAAGAAATTAAACAACTTCTAATTTTTTTAATTTTGTAAAGATTCAGATTTTGTAATTTTAACTATGATATAAGAGATCGGTTAAGAAATTAAAAGAAATTTTTATTGAAATATATGAAAGTACATTTTCTATTTTTTAATGCATTGTCAATAATTTCTCCTTTTAATTTTTTTAAGCAATAATCTCAGGACACTAATTAATAAGACATTTTTTTTAATGGAGCATTTATGAAGCTTCAAAGGATATTCTATCTTACACTAAAAATTAACTATAGTACAAGCCACATATAAAATGTACACCAAAGTGTTACTGAGACTGTAGCACAAGAATAAGTTGCAAACATGATAACTGAGCATTCACCCTCACCAGCTCCAAATAATTGAGTGATTGTACCTGGTACATTCATAATATAATTTTAGAATAAGGTCTAAACCAATAATTGTTCAGATTTTTCTAACCACATTAAGAGAAAATTTATATGGATATATTTGAAAATAAATAGATACTTAAAATTAAAACTGATTAAAATAATATTACTGATCATATATATGTGTATGATTTTACTTGCTAAGATTTACTCCTATGCCCTCATTACACACATCTAACAAAAGAATTGTAGTTTTTCAGATTCTTTTTGTTGTTTAAATTCAAAATTGATATTTTTTTAGTATATGTAATTTGAAAAAATAAACTTCTTTAGTTTTCCCTAACCAACACCTTCTAATTAAAAATTGTCATAAATAACTAATTTGAAAGAAAAATAAATAATTTTTTTATTGAGTATTTTGATAACAAAAATGTAAAATAAAATTATTATCACGGTCAGTTGTATAAGGTAAATCTTTATCAATTATTTGAGACAAAACCTAATAAAACAGACAATTTTCAAATTATATATAAACAATTAATCTTCAATATAAATAAAAACAAATTTATCCTAAATTAAAGAATTAAAAATATATTTAAATCTTAATTAACCTTGGATTATTTTCAACATAGTGTGGCTTCTTGTGAAACTCCCTTGTCTGAACAAAAGTGAAACTATCCTAAATTAAGGATTAAAAAGGATATTTAAATCTTAATTAAACTTTGATTTTTTATCATAAAATCCTCAAACAAAATGCAAAGAAACTAGTTGAAATTAAGCAAATCATTGTTTGAGTTTTTGGCACAAAATACTTTCGGGTTGATGAAGAACTTACTGAGTGATACTGCAGGAGGAACTGCAAACTGAAGCAGCAGAAGAAACTCATACAATGGATCAGAGTGGATCAACCCTAACTGAACAGCACCTTTCACTATGCCTACACCAATTCCTGGCAACACAATGCATCTTATCACAGTGATGCCAACAATGAGTGGAAGTCCCTTTCCAAGCCCTTTCAAACCTGAACCACAACAACATCAACATATCCATGGAGTTTTAACATCACATTCATATGAATATGTTAAATGACCTATGAAATTCGGACACTCATTTTTAAGTTACGTGTTCCGTTCTATAGATTGACATATATCAAATACTAACACATGTACGACAAATATCAATGAAGTGTCCAATTCAAAAAGTATTTTTTTTAATAAATGACTATTCTAATACAGTTTCAATACAATCTTAAAAAGAATTAATATAATAATTTTTTAAAAACTTATTACAAAGATAAGAAAAAAATACTATATATAGTAAAAGACTATTTAAATTATATATGTATAAATTTGTGTCCTTATGTTCTATATTTTAAAAATTATATGTGTCTACATATATGTATCATATGAGTGTCTGAGTTAGTATGTATGTTTCATAATAAATGACTCTTAGAAAAATCTCAACATTTCAAACACATCTTCTACATTCAATCACCTTTGAAAGATGAAATGTGACAAAAAAAAAAAAATTACCTTTCATAAGATTTGCTCCAACCAACAAAGTCATTACTGGAATGCATGCATACCTAGAAATCAGGAAAAATAAAAGTGTACATTCATGTAAAGTTGTTCCTTCTTAGTTTCACTTTATAGCCAAATAAGGGTGAAAGGAATACATACCCCACCATCACTATGGAGTCCTCAACCACATGGAGAGGAGCTTTATCCCCAATTAGAAGTTTTCGAAATTGAGGGACTACACCAATTACTAAACCCGAAATCTGCATGCAAACAAGTGAAAAACAAAATAAGAACTAATAGGGTTTCATTGTAGCTTAATATTCTCAAGTAGCAATTTGCTGAACTTTTTCATAGTTTATAAGAATTTTTCTTTTAATGTTTTGTAAGATTTTATAAACTTTGCACAAGATTTCGCAAAGAACTGAATTTGTTGTACAATATGAAAATTTTTATAGCAATATTTAAGTTTAACCTAGGTATTGAAACATTTCTAACAAAAAAAACTTAGATTTAATTTCTCAAGTATTTTTTTAACATCATTCATTTGGTAATTTATGTTATGAAATTTTAGATCAAAAGTTAGTGTAAAATAATCAGTGAAATTTTATTATTCGAATCATAGAACACTAAAATCAGCTAAAGGTAGTAAGTTTTTTTAACTAGTGCCTCTCATTCTAAATATTTCGTGAAACTTTACAAAATTTGTAAAATAATTTGCGAAAAAAAAAACTTGTTAATTACTTGCAAATTTTTATAGTAAATCTATAGAAAATGTGAAAAATTCTATTAGTCTAAGCATTAAAATATTTTTAGAAAAAAAAACTTACATATAATTTCTTATGTATTTTCAGTATCGTTTCTTTAACCAAGAAGATTAGAGTTTTATTTTGGTAATTTATAGAAGTTTGGATATATCAAAATAAGTATAACTATAATTTTAATTATAAAACACTAACATTACCTAAAATTGTGAGCTTTGTATGACATAGATCTCATTCTAAATATTATATATGCAATGAAATTAATAAAAATAATAGAAAGAGTATGAAACAATTAAACACGAGAACATATTACTTACAGCTCCAATTGTGGCGGGTGTGAATAGTATCTTCAGGTTGATTTTTTTGATCAATCTTAAAATTCCCACTTTTTGTGCCTGTAAAAAACTCTTAAAATTTGTGATCATATATAACTACTGTAAAATATTATTGACTTTTCAACATAAAAAGTGTTTTCCAAAACGATTAAGAGACTATAATAATTAGTAATCTCATGCAAAGAAGTTAACACATATATAATGCATATTTATTGGAACAAATTTACTATACGTACCTCCTCTGTTTTTCCATCATCACACTTTGTACACTGGATTTCAAAGTGCTTCAGATGATCTTGAGATTGTGATTTATCATCAACAACACTATCAACTGGTAATCCTGTGGAACATGTTGAAGGGCTCTCTAGATCAGATTTTGTTAGGGACACTGAATTTACCATGGAATTTTCTTCAATTTTGCCTTCGTTGCAAATCTTTGGTGCATATAATCGAACAAGGTTGTATGCATAAGACCAAATATAAACTGATCCCAACTGAAAAAAAAAATACAGAAAACATCAAAGTTAAAGTTTAAATAATTATAAAACTTAAATATGAGGTTGTTTCTTTGAATTTGTGATAAGTTTTGTTAGAAAAATTTGAGAAGAAACACTGTAAACATAAACATAAACGAGACAAAAGTCTAATTTACATACGAAAATGATATTACTTTTAACTTAAAATCTTAAGAAATTGGGTACGTAGATCTTTTTTCTTGTATGTTATTCAACTTTCTCATTTTTACTAAATATGGACTAGACTAATATTTGAATACTTTAACAAATTTAATTTTTGTAATTGATATTTTTAGTCCATGAAAATGTTTGTATTGTATCATCTTTTTAATTATATATATTAAAACACAACAAAATTACATGCTTTTTTTTGTTGTTACTTTTATTTGGAAATTTAAATCAAAAAGTTAATATTTTTCAAGCAAAAGGATCCTTAAATTTTCAAATATCTGAAGTTAGTGTCATACTGCCATTGATAGAGAAGCATATGCTAATGCATTTTTGTAGCAAACATTCACATCTCCAAAAGGACTGCCACTTTGTTTACACACTGCTGGAACTATAATTATAGGCAAATTTCCAAGATTTCCTGCCACATCAAACATTCAAATTCAGAATTAATATAATATAATATAATATAATATAATTATATATATATATATATATATATAATAGAGTTTTTAAAAATACACAAGTGGTGATAACTTACCTGCTGCACAACACCCTAACACAAGGCCTTGAAGATGATGAGGAACTCTAGTTAGTTTAACAACTAACAATCCAAGAACTGATCCAATAACAAATGTGAGAAGAATGTTCACAGGCATGAACCACCTACAAAAATTTGTGAAACCATCTTTGACATATTCATCTATGGAGAACTGTTGTTTGATAAGAAAGTGCAGAAGAAGCAAGAAACAATCTTACAGTATAACCACACTTCTTAGAGTTATTGTTTCAGCTAAGCTGCTACAAACAAGGGTTGGAGTGAAGACAAAATATACCATCTGTCACAAGAAAAGAAAAATCATATTAGTTTATCATATCATATAGTAGCAACTTTTTGAACTTTTTTGGCTTGTTGATTCTTGAAGAGGGTGTTGGAAAAATGTCATGGTTCAAACTATTAATCCATATTTGGACTAGAATAATCCACTTTATGTATAAATTAAAATAGCTATTTTGAGAACATTACTTGAAATTACATTAGATGCTTTTTTAAGAAAATTTTTCCATTTATCTTATTTTAAAATTATTTATTTATTTTTTTAAATATAAATAGTTAAAAATAACACACAATGTAATTATGTGCCACGAATTCAAAATATAATTTATATATTCTAAAGTATTTATTTTTTTCACCAGTGTAATTGTAATATAATTTGAATATTTAAAAGATGTCTGTTTATCATGAATTTTAATTTGAAAATTCAATGAAATCATGTGAGCTTTAAGGACGATATGCAATGTTACTAGCAAGTTGAAAAAGAAAATGAATAAATTGGAAACTTTAAGGAATGAAACAACATAAAAAAAATATGAATAAAACAATGAATAATGACTTGCTAGCTTTGAATAAATATAAAATATAGAAAATAGAAAAAAATTAAGAAAGAAAATTATTGAACTTACAGTGTTGAGATTTTTCCTGGCAGTTTCTCCTAGTATGTTAAAGCGATTAATTGCAAGAATTGTACCCAATGCAGTAATAAACAACACTTTCAAAACTGGCATCAATGCAACAACGAAAAGCTTCCAAAACTCCATCTTTTTGTCTTCTTTTTCTTCTCTCTTGTTTAACTATTCAAGTGGTAACCCTGAAATGTGAAACCAGCTTCAAATAATTAACATCAAAATGATTCATTGCAAAGAATAGCTTCATTTCCTTTCTAATGCTATGTATGTACAAATACAATATAGTTGATTAAGCTAGTGATCATCATTTTCTTTTCTTTTCTTTTTTTTTTTATTCTTTCTACATTCTTAACTGATTTTTAACTTTTATAATGAAATGTTAGAGTTAAGTGTATTGGCTATAAGAATGAAGAAAGGAGATATCAGATGAAAAAAAAATTGCAAATCTATTGTCTAAAATTTTGAATTGATCAAAATAATATAAGAAGTGTAAAACATAAAAAGAAAAAAGTATAAACACTTGCATGGCATGTGCATAAGGAAGCAAGAAGAACAATTTAGAAAGAATGAAAAAATGCATGAGTGAGAAAATCTTCACTACCTGAGGCTCAGATTTTGGCCTATTGGAATGTGATGGTGAGGGTTTTAAAGGGATTTTTTGTGTGGCTTTTAGTGGGTGATTAAGTGCTTATAGTGTAAGCATGAACATTGCGCACTATACCAAAAGTGGAAGACAATAAACTAATATTGATTACCAAGTATTACACTCAAACATATTTTTTAAGTGTTGTCACTTTCAACACTTCATGTTTGTTGATGTAATACACCAAGAATTTAAGCACATTTTTCTCTGTTCATGTAATATTTATCTGATAAAAATTAATAGCTTAATTAAGTTCTACGTGTTTACAAATTTGAATATTTTTAATTAAATACTTATTAACAATTTTTGTTTTGATTTAGTGATTAGCAATTTTTGTTTCGATCTAGTGTTTAAAATATTTTTTGAGATATTTCTAATAAACACTCAATAAAAAATACACAACTTTATGCTATATTTAAAACTTAATTAATTTAAAGTTAAATTGATAATGTTATAGTAAAATTTAACACCCCCTCTTTTGTATTTTCAATGGAAATTTTTGAATTTTTTTTAAATTCAAAATATAATATTATATATTCGTTGTGAAATGGAGATGAAAATAAAATAAAAATAAAAATAAAAATAAAAAATAACTTTTGATTTGGTTGATTGATGAGAGTGCATTAGAAAATGACAGAGAATGTAGAGTTGGATCGCACACAATAAAAAATGGCAACACTTATTTGTATGTTGATGGAATTCCAAATCTGGGAATTAGTGGTCCATTACTTCAAGTTCAAACTTTCTTCTTATTCCATAATAATATTTAATTGACTATAATATTAATATGTCTGGAGGAGTTCTTTTTATAAAAGCTTGTAAAATTGAAAAGTAAAAAATAAAAATAAAAACAAGCTTTTATAAACTAGAATTAAATTATAAACGACTTAAAAATAAAATTTAGAGAAACTATATAAAAAATTCTAAGAAACTAATTTTAACTTGTAAAGAAATTAATTTAAAGTTTTTTTCTATTTTTCTCCTAAAAATAAAAAAAATCAAACAAGTCCTTAATGATTTAAGAAATTTGCTCTCTCTTTTTAAGTTTTCCTAATTTAATTTTAATCAAACATACAATTTTTTCTAGTAACATTGTCTTGATGAAATGGTATTCATAGGATTAACTCTTTTAAATCAAGTTAATCATCAATTTTGTATCAATAATGATTAATAAAATTTTATTTTCTTCTCTATATATTCTTCTTGTGATAAGTGGTAGTAGTCAAGATGCTAATAAAAATTTAAATAACAATAGTGACAGTTATTATAACCATGTGGAAAATAATTATGGGGGAGGTTATATCAAAAGAAGTCAAAATAAAGGTATGTTATTAAAACATTCCTTTCAAAAAATATTTTTTCAAAAATTTAGTAGTGTGTTGGAAATCCATTACATATATTTATTTTAAAAATTAAAAAAAAAAGGAATCTTACTTCTTCCAAAATTAACTTTTCTACCCACTTGATTTTATTCAAAACAACTTGCCAAACCATTTAATGCACTTTATAAGTTTTGCATAAAAGTGATTTTGGCTTTAACCTAATAGGAATTAGGATGGTTTTCAAATTTGTGTTTTGCCCAAACTCTACAAAAATGTTAGTTCATTTATCAGAGATGATCAACTCTAGTAATCATGATTTTAGTTATGGAAAACTAATTTTATTTTTTTACATTTTAAACTTTTACACCCAAATTAGTTTTTTTTTCTCATTTTTCATCACATATATAATTATTTTTATTCTCTATCTTTCTTTAGATGCTCATACCATTGAGATGTGAAACCCAATTTGATTTGAGAATGAAACCATAAGAAGATCTTCAAAACAATTCTAGGTGTGTCTTTGTTTTCTCCAGCACATAGAAAACAAAAGTAATAATAATTTCTGATACTTGGTAATTTGTGATAGAAAATAAAAAAAAAAAACCACAATTTTTTAGAAACACTTTCATTTATTACGAAAAATTTATACATGTATCTTACTCGGGCTTATTTGATAATTTCTTTTGTACTAATAAAAAGTTGGCATTGTCTTTGTCTAAAAATATTTTTAAATGAATGTAAAAAATTACAAGAAATGAAAAAAATTCTAGAAATCTTTAATCTATGTGATAATTTTACTGATAAAAGATACAAGACTTTATTGTGCTATAACGTTATTTAATATGAGATTGTCCTAAATTATCACACCATTTTTTCCCCTCAAAATAATGTTAATAACATTTTTTTTATTATTTACTGAAATTTTTAAAATTTTATGAATTTCACTTCTTATTTAATTGGTTTCTCTCTTTAAGGAGTGAGATTTACCAAATTTTATTATTCCAATAAAATTCTATCAATGTTAAAAACAATTTTTATCAAATATCAAATTTTAACTTAACAATAAATTAAAATAATAAAGGAAACTAAAAGAGTAATTAATTCTAAAATATATGTTGGTCTTCCTGTCTTCGTAAAAGCAAGCACGTGATATTATTAGGTCATTCACATATATGCACGTGATCTCTCCGTGCACAAGTGTTTGCACATTTTTATTGGGCTCAAGGCCCATCTCATTTCAGAGTTAAATTAGGGAATTTTATTTTGCACCCACATAGTTTTCTTCTGCATTTCATAAGTATAAAAAATTAAGGGAAAAATAGTAGATTAGGAGTTTATAAACACAAACCTTATATAAATATAAAGTGGGGTTTTGAAAATGGTTACTAATTAGTGAAATAATTTCATCGTTGTCAAATAAGTTTTTATACTTATTATTAAAAGTTAATTCATTCATTTTACTATCCAAAAATCCAATAAAGTCATACTATTTTGATTTTTTTATCTTTTAAGTATTTTTTAGAATCTATTTTATAATTTTAATTTTTAATTAAGTTTTATATATTTCATTAATTTAAAGATTTGTAATTGAATTTTTATTAAAAAATATTCTATTGAGTGCTTATAATATCTTTTTACTTTTATCTAACTACTATATCATTTGATTTTGTTGTTAAGAAAATAAGGTAATTATTATTTTTGTTTTCAACTTATCTTCCAACTTGCTTTAAAAAAATGAATTGATTGATGAGTTGAAAGAAATTGAAAAAATAATTAACACCATTGATCAGTTAGTTGGAGACGGGTGGATAAAAATAATTATCCTGATGATGACAAAATTTAAGTGTCAAGATATCTAGACAAAAATAAAATAATATTTTAAACATTCAATAAATAATTCTTTTTAGTAAAAATCAATTTAAAATTCCTAAATTTATAAAATATTTAAAGTTTAATTAAACTTAAAATTAATGTGGCGCTTTTCTTTGTATAAACACAATATTAATATTAATATGAAATATCTACTAATTTAATTTATGATTAATGTTATCGAAAAATTTAATTAATTATTCTAGTGAGACTTTTCTATAATTAACTTTTCATTCACAACAATTTTCAAAAATTGAAATGTTTATTAAGAGAAAGAAGTTTAATACTATTCAAATTAACAAGTAGTTGGTTAAATTCCAATACTAATATATTTAACTAAATAGTAACTTCATAAGTTAGTATTTTATAAGTAGTTATATCATAATTGAACGTTAAAAAACGTTGCAATGATTTTAAAATAACTTAAATCGATAAATTTCACAGAAAATTTTCTTAAATAGTCTGAAAACAACTTTTGAAAATCATAAATTATTTCATAATTTAAAATAATATTCATTTAAACACATTAAGTTGTCCCTTTAGCCTTATTAAAGTCACGTTAGCGACAAAAGAAATCCTTTCAACGACTTCAAACTACCATTTTCTTATTTTAATGTATATATTTGATATTTTTAGTCACTTATTTTCATCTATCATCATCTAAATTAAATTTTAATATTTTTCTTTAAAGAAGTTGCAAGCAGTCAACTTTATACACTAATTTAAATTTTAGTTATAAATTTGAAATATCTTTTATACATTAAAAACCATTTTTTTATAAATTCAAAAGCACAGTATTGTTTATACATTCAAAATATTTATTTACATAAGAACATTAATTACTTAAAAATTAGCATTTATATTATGTAAGAATGAACTAAAATACTAATTAAATTATAATTTAAAAGTTATAGGATTATAGAAATTAAACATTAATATATCGGTGAATACTTATTATAAAAACTACTTTCTCTAATGAAAAAAATATATTTTTTATAAATGTATTTTAATACACACAAAGTGTCTATTCATTATTGATGAAGCATAACGTAATTAATTATATTGTAAAAAAAAAAAGAAGAAGAAGAAAAACAAAAGCTGGTGGTTATTATACTCGTATTCATCTTAGAGAAAAAAAATACCCTAAGACAGAAGGTAATCAAGTTATTAATATTGTTAATGCATAAACATAGGTCAATAATAACCTCTTTTGAATAGAGAGGAAGTGTAATAATATTATTCTTCTCCAAATATATATAAAATTGTATTCAATTAACAGTAAAATAGTTATTAAATATTAATGTATATTACCTAAGTGAAGAACACATAAAGAATTAAGTACATACTAATAAATTGTTGATTGAGTGTTCTAAATTCAATTTTCTTTAACAAGGTTTTTAATTTAAGTTTTGTAGATTAGATAGGTGTGATTAAAAGAAAAAACTCAATTAAAAAGGATCAATTAGATTCTTGAACAAAGATTAATCATTAACCAAATTGATAAATGTTTCAATATGCTATAAAATCAATAATATACTTTATTTTCAAATTTTTCTTAGGACTTTGTTAAAGGGTAGAGCTTTCATCCTTCACATCTTCATTTTCTATTTCTCACCATAATAAACAACACAAAATCTTCTAAAAACAACATAAAATGAAGGAGAGAAAATCTTACTGATTTTGAGGTCTTCTCTTCCATAGGTTTCTTCTCTTCATCATTCTTTTAGCACTCTCAATAATGCCTCTCTCTTGTCTATATCAATTCATACACTAAAATTGTTCCTCCCCTTGCTATTTATAGATTCAACCACTCATTTGTATTCATTGCATCCAAAGATTATTTGTATAATATTTTTTTTCTTAATAATGTAGATGGCAACTTGAACTTGTCTCATTCAATTTATTACTATTATTGTTTTATAAATATTATATTGTATTGTATTATATACATATATATTTATCAATTATTTTATTTGATTTTTTTTATGAATTTACTTAAATTTAAAAATATTTATATGATACAAAAAAAATTGTAAGTTTTGTTGATGTATAACGACAACAACAAAGATTTGAACCTAAATGCAAGCTTTCCAAGTTTTATATTAATCCGATCCTGATGGTTTAAAAACTTGCAAGTTTCGTATTATGTATAACATTTTTTATGAATAAAACAATAATTAAATACATTTATTTTCACAAATTATACATGGACTTTGAGACAAATTCACTAAGATTATTCTGAAAATGTTACTATAAAATTGGAGTGTTATATTAGAAGAATTATGCAAAAAGATATTTTAAAATGAATATTGTATAACAGTTAGTACATTTCTTTATATTACAAAGTTTAGTCTTAAGTAAAAATTCACTCTTAGGAGTTAATTGATGATAGAGAAATAAACAAGTCTCGTAATTGAGAGTATTAATGATATTATATCAGCAACTAATCAACTAACAAAAAAATCTCATCAGCTCTAGGCATTATAAATAAGGTTCAATAGGTATTTGAAAAAAGAAATCAATTTTTAATATAATTTAATATTTTAAAATATCTTTATTTATTTAATAATTCTTTCAAGATCCTTTAATTATAAAATAAATCATGAACATTAATATTACTCAGAAGTTTCTATTAATTTTCTTCGTATAAGGGTCTTGAAAATTGGTTCTTAAATGCTCTTATTGAGTGATCAAAAGATAATGGAAACTATTTTTTTTTTTTTTTTGAAAATCCTTTCTACATCAATTGTTGATAATTGATAATGAACAATATCTCTATTTTTTACCATTTTCAAATGAGTCCTTAAGAATATACATAAGTTAATAGACACACAACCAAAATAGTATAATTAAGATACTTAAATGACAAAAAGATCATAATCAAACTTTTATTTAATATAAGTGAGATGATTAACAAATTATATGTTAAATATATAATTTAGTCTTTAGAATCTTATACATGTCATGCATGAGATTAATCATCAGTTTTTATAACCTTGAGAAAAAGAATAAGGATATGTAATGATTTTTTTTTATTTTGTAATTAGTATTTTTAACACCACAAAGAACTACTAAAAATATAAAACTCAATATATAGTTTATACAAAAGCTCAAACATTAAAAATAAATTTTAATCACGATATAACACATATAACACATATATATATATATATATATATATATGTTTAGGTATATGATTAAAAAAAACCATGAATTAGACTTCTAACTCTTTATATTCATGACAAATTAAATATATTTTATTTAGATAATTTGCGTGAATAATAAATCTATAATCAAACTAAATATAAATGATCACAAAATATAAAACAACAAAACATGCGTTTCAAAATATTTATATTAACCATGACCTACTATAAACTAATATATCAACAAAGAATTATACTAAATAAAGTATTTGGAGTGCTTCAATCCTTATACAACTAGATATTTACAAAGAAATATATTAGGTTTAACACTCCTAAAATCTCATACTATTTACATTACACATCAACTTATCATTTTTTCAGGCTTGAAGCATTAAGCATAAACATTCAGAATTCATCTTATAATTTAGATACATAACACTAACATTTAACTTATTACAAAACTCAGTTTGATGTGTTTTAAATATGTAATCTCAAAACAATTTGAATGAATATATCATGCATCATTTCAATCAAAATTAGCATATGAAATAAAAATATTTTCTGATAAAACATAATCAAAAGCAATTATAATAATTTAAAATCATACAAATTAATTAGTCATGTATATTGTAAAATAGAATGATTATGGTAAGAAAAATTAATCTATCGAATAGAAACCAATCCATTAAGTAGATTTAATTAGAAAATATCTTAATTACTCTTGGTTGTGGATTTGTTGGATGAATTTTATTTTACTAACCACATATTTATGTCTTGAGTGGATCATGTTTGAAAATGAAGTTAACTTTCTTAATAAAATTCACTAAGCAAAATTTCTTCTATTAGTGAGATTATACATAACTATATGTTATGCATACTTTTCAAAACTAATTTCACTTCCAAATGAAACAATTAGCAAGTGATATCAAATAACACATATAAGACAATGATTGCATGTAATAGTTATTATCATTGAAATTGAACACACCACACTCAAATTCAAGTGCAAAACCAACAACTACTCATATTACACAAATTCCATTTAAATATACACCAATTAAATAACTAATTCTAACTCTCCAAGTCATAGAGACTTGATTGAAAAAAAAATCTATTCTAAACCTTATATATATAAATATATATATATATATATATATATATATATATATATATATATATATATCAACTCAACTAAAGTACGACTATCTGATGCTTACATTTTCCTATTCAAACTTAACACTAAGTTTTAAATCTATACACGCCATGAAATAAAAACAAAATCTCAATTCCAATCTAGCCTAAAAAATTCATACAAACAACTTGTTCAAGACATATCAGATCTAATATTTCAGTAATATTACAAAAATAACTCTTATCTATCTCAAGTTTTGTGTTACATAAAAAAAATATTCAAAAAGTATAGAAATTTTAACTTAGTGATATGGTGTATGATTCACATATTGAACATATTACTACTGACCTAGTTTAGTATATATAAATCAGACTATGATCTCACATATAATGACAAGATCTCACATATGAAATTAAAAAAGAAAAAAGAGAACTTAAATATAAAAGAAGCAATAAAATTACTTAGATTTTTTAAAATTTTTTTATGTCAGATAATATTCACTTAGCCTAATTTATTTGAATTTTTTATTACATAACGTGAATCAATTCCGAAAAAATAGAAAGAAAGACATTTTTAAAAAATAATTGAAAATTATATACTTAATACAACTTAAAATTTTAATATTTATTACTTTTTAAAATCATCCTAGATGTAAAATAATCTTGTGGTGGGTGTTGAGGTTGAAAAATGACAAAATGAATTAAGTGTTGGAAGTGAAGGGACGACGAGTTGCTAGCCGTTGATGTCGCTTCCTGTTTCACTTCCAATAACTATCTCATTCCTCTGCGGTGCCATTTTTACCCTTTCTCATATTGTGGTTACAGAAATTCTAATTTTTTTTTCTTTATTTATGTAACTAATTTTAAAATTTTAGATAAAAATAATAAAATTTAATTTAAATTTAAATAATATTAATATCACGATTTAAAATAAAATAAAATGATTTAATTTTAAAATCTTAACGTACTTGTAATAGTAATAATGTATTTTATTATTATTATTTTATTATTAAAAACTAAGCTAAAAAAACACATGAATTGTGTGTGGATGATCTTGTGTAAAGAGATAAAAGAAAGAACATAGAAGAGTTAAAAACAAAAAATAATCTCGCCTTTTCAGATTAAATACTCAAATTTGTAATAAAAATAAATGAATATGTTGATGATTGTTATATATAGTTCAACCTCCAAAAAAACATGGAAAGAGTCATAGTAAGCAATACGAAAGAACCTGTTCTTTGAGAATTTCATTTTAGAATAAATTAATTGCTATAGAAAGAAAATTAATTTTTTGTGCATGTACATTTATTGAAATTTATACATGAATGAATGAATAATTGTAATTATAAAGCCTTTTGCATATAAGAAATCATTGTTCAAGTAAAACATGGATCTATAATCACACACAAAGAGATAGAAAATGCATATAAATTAATATTATTTAATATATATATATATATATATATATATATATATATATATGTGTGTGTGTGTGTGTGAGAGAGAGAGAGAGATAGATAATTTATATTTATTTCTATATTGAATTATTTAAAAAATAAAATTAATTTCATTAATATCACCTAAATTCTAAAAACACGTGTATTTTTATTTAAATTTGATTTTTTTTATTTGCTTAAACGGATCAAAATATTCTGCCAGTTTGTTGTTGTTCTAACATAAGATTGAATTAAGCTAAAATTATAAATAATTTAGAAAATGAGTTGAACTAACCTGATATATATTTTTTGATGAGTTAGTACGTTAAATATAAATGAGTTGAATTAACCACTCTAAAGATAATATAGAGAATAAGTGTTGGTTGGGCTAATATATGATATTCAACTTATGGAAAGAAACTAATAAACAACTTACATTGGATGTGATTAGTGATTTAAAAGTGATTAAGAATAGTTACTTTGAACTAATATTTTAGATATTAATTATACGTTATCATTGTAATACTCTTTATTTTAGAGTATGAATTTATATAAATTTATTTATTATTTTAAATATTAAGTATTTCATCATAACAATACTATTTAAAAACACGACTTTATTTTTTATAGATATTAAAAGTTAAATAAAAAATACACAGAGTCCAAAAGTAAAATGTAACTATATTTCAAATATTAAAAATATACTTAAACAAAACATATTAAATATAAATTCTAAAATAAATAATGATTTGTTATTTTTTATGAGATTAATATAACTTAGAGGACGATTTTTGATAAAATTGTTCAGATTTAGTAAAATAATGAGAACGTTATATGTGGTTTTCTTAATAAAGAGACAAATGATGGAATTAAAAGAGGTTTATATTAACAATATGTTGCATTTAAATAATTTGTGCAAGAATTGTTTTTTTATTCTTAAAGAATGGGGTTTAAATTAAATGAAGAGTGAATATGTGTTTTTAAAGAAATTAAAACAGATTTAAAATATTTTACTTTTTGTTTTTATAAAAATTTTACCTTTCAAAACTTTAAATACTCTTTTTTCAGTAATTTTAAATTAATTTAATAACATTAAAATTTTAACCGTAGATGTGAATGTACCATTAGCTTAAAGAAATTTTGCAAAATTGAAATTAATAAAAACTTACTTGATGTCACAATAAAAGTTGAAAGTTTGACAATTTTATCTATTGAAAAAGATATTATAAAAAAATGTGGATGTTCATGTCCTTATTTATGATTTCTCATTTCAGCAGTATTAAACAATTATTTTTTACAATAATCTTCGATACGTTTTTTAGTAGATGTTTAGTGAGATAACAACATTAATAATGGAGAATAATATAAGAATTGACTTGATAAAAATTGTAGGACAAGATATTTAAAATAAAGTAAAAGTAGAGTTGAAAATGTGATATGAAACATATTTTTAAATAATAAAAAATAAAGGAAATTTATTTATTTTAAATTTGAATGAAAATATTATAAAAATAAAGTATAAGATTAATAATAAATACAGAATGTTAAATATAACTAAAATATTATGGGAGTTTAGAATTAGTATTTGTATAAAAATATATATTTAATTTTGTCTTTTACTTTTAGTAGTCTCTTTAGTCGATAATATTTCAATAATTTGTTGGTTTGATAGCTTTCAGCTAGTTTTCTCACCATAGTTATTTTTTTAACTAACTATCGTAGTTACTTCAAAAATTATATTTTAAATTTTTAATTAATTGATACACTTACCAAATATTAAAATTAAACTCTTTTTTTCAATGATTAGCTAATTATTATGAGATTAATTCAGCTTTGGTGAGTTCGTGTGATTTGTGGCCAAGTTGTTGAGGAACAGCGATCAGAGTGGGAAAGGTAATTTTTTTTAAACTCAACTTTGATTAATTTCTTATCTTTCTCTCTTTGCAATTGCATCACTGCTTTTCAATTTGCTACAATTTGGTTTGCGTTAGTTTGAATGATAATGGTAACCCTTTTGTTCCCAAAGGAACCTGCAAGTTTGAGAAACCCAGAAGAAAAAAGACCATTTTTTTGTTTGTTTTTGAAACCGAAACAATTTCACAAGTTCATAATCTCATCTGGGTCTTGCTAAAAAAGTCTGAATTGGTACTGCCCGTGACCTGTTTGTGAAAATTCCCACAAGACCTTGCTGCAGTAGTGTATGAAAAATTGAGGGATTTGCAAGTCTTGTGAGCTTTATTTGCCTTGTTGGTTTTGTAAATGGTTTCTGTGAGTTCGAGGCTATTTGTAACTGATGCTTTAGTTAAATGAAATGGATTATCGATAGTTGATGGTTTTCCTTCTTACTTGCGAAGACTTTCTTTTTGTGATTTAATGACTTTGTTTACAGTGAGATTGATTTGACAATCATTCCATCCTTTTTTGTTTTGCTTGAAGTCAGCTCCTTTGGCTTGATAGAGGTTAACAAATATGAGTGAAGAGTCTGATTCTAATCTTGAGGCTATGGATCTCTTATGCCAGTTGGAGGATATCCTTGAATCTGATGCTCTAATGTAAGGTTTAGTGATTTCATGCACACAAACTCGTATGATACTTGCCCTGATGGTTGCTTTAGAAACTTGTAAATTTTCTATCATTCCCGTTAATCAATATGCTGTTTTCTATTCTTGTTTTAACTTTTCCATAACGGATTCTTAATAGTAAGATTTTTAATTTATATAAAAACTATTTCTATTTTATTTTAGTATGTTTTGTGAGATTCATTCATATGAGGTCTCTGGATGATATAAAATATTGTAAAATATAACCTTGATGATGGAATAACACCCTGTAAGCAATGTCTCTAAGTTAAGGTCAATCTTATTTCTTGGTTGCTTGATTTAACTGTATTATGTTTCCTTCTTTAAATATGTTTCCTTTATGTTTTTGGATCTAGTGACGAGCTGGGCTTTATTCATCCCTCCCAATTTCCCTTGCTAAAGGAAGAATCAAACATTTCGTCTAATTTATCTTGTGAAGCTAGCCATCAATCAGAAGATGGAGTAGTAAGCTCCGTGGAATCTTCCAAACAATACAACATATATTTCTGGAACAGAGATCATAAACTGGGAATTTCAACTCATGTTCTTCTGCCGTTATATAGAACAGCTAAACATGCATTTATGATTACATTTAAACAATACAGAATGTGTGAGAACCAATCTGACAAAGTTGGAAGTTGTTTACCTGCCTCTTCTTGTGATCATCTTGAAAGTACCCTTCTGAGACACAGCAAGTCTCTTGTGCTGCTAAGCTGTGATTTTATGACGGCTTGGAATTGCAGGTTCTCCTCTTATCTATTAATGATATTTTTAATTTTTTTTGTCGTTGAGATCTATAAGACGATCTTTTAAGTTGACAGATTCCAGTAAATTGTTTTAACTGCTCATGATAACAGATTTATTTGACAGCATTTTCCTTTGTTCAAATGTCTAAATGATGGCATATTCTTTTTATAATAGAAACGTGCGTCATGAGATGAAAGTAAAATTTTAATGCACAGTCACAAGACCTGCGGTACCATATGGTACTAAATGTTAGTTGCTCAAGAGTCAATAACAGCATAAGCTTAGTGTTGCACAAAGTGTTGTGATGTATTAGGGAACGTACCCGATAGGATTTGTAATGAATGTACTAAGAAAAATTAGGGATAATATCTACTGAGGGAATATGCTAAGAGTTTGATTTTTGTTACCAAGTTCTTAAGTTTTTCTGTGGAATTGCAGAAAGTTAATAGTGTCCAAGAAGCAGCAGCTCTCAATGTTTGTAGATGAACTTCTCCTGTCAGAACTTGTACTCTCATTTTCACCCAAAAGCGAACAAGCTTGGAATCATAGGTATTAAATGTGACTCTTCTTATGACTATTCCTCATCACTCAAAGAATGAATATTTTCTAGATCAGTTTTATATAGGTTTTAATTTTGAATATTAATTGATCCTCCTGAGGCTTTGGAACACGAATAGCAATCTAATGTGTAGAAGTATTTTATTTAGGAGATGGGTGATCAAGTCAATCTCTGCAAACTGTTCAAATTTCAAAGAGATATTGGGAAAAGAATCTGAGCTGGTGGAGAAAATAGCTGAGGTCTAATTTCAGTATGGGAACATCATGCTGTTTAAATTGGAAATGTTTTATTTTATGTTTGTATGATTGATGGGCATTCATACATGAGAGAAGGATAATTGTTACTTTACTTTTACCTTTGTTCTGACCTTTTCTCAATACAAGGGCATATTATACAAGATTCTATTGTAACATTTGACACGTATAATTTACATTATCTTGTTAACACCTTTGATATTTTAGTCCATTATACATAGTGAATGTGAAATAATCTCCAAAGCATCATCCTACAGAAGGAAAAATGATGGGGAGGGGGAGATCTGATGATGCTTTTAATTGTGGATTTATATAATGCTTCACCTTTTTGCCATCATTGTGACATCATATTTTCATTTTTTTGAATTAAATATTGATTTATTCCTTTTTGTTACCTTTTCATTTGCAGAGATCAAAAATGAATTATCGTGCATGGAATCACCGTCGCTGGTTAGTCTCATACATGACCATTGACCAGGTTTTGATTCTGTGATGTTTTCTTCTTGTTGTAAGTGTTACGAGCTAAGCATATTTAACTGAAAAAAAATCTTCAATTATTTTTTATTTTAATCATGGTATATAAAATATAAAAATGGAGTTGAGTCAACAATTGAACATTCAATTCCATTCCTATTTCCTCTCCCATTGCAAGTTCCATAGAAAATCTTTTCATTAAATTAAATATGACCTTGCTTGTCAATGACATAATGAATGGTTCTCATGAAACTGTATCTATTTAGGTTCTGTGTGAATTAAAGAAATCCAGAAGTTGGGCTGCACTGCATGTTGCTGATAATTGTTGTTTTCATTATCGCAGAGTAAGTTTTGATTACCTTAACCTGACTAATTATAGTTTCCATGCTACAAAAGCATTTTGAGTAAAAATACAGTATGTTGTGTGTCCTTTGACGAGCTTAGGATTTTTCTCTTTTGCCAATCATGGTTTCCATTATATTTCAGCGACTATTACTGAAAATTATGGAGGGTCAAAGTTGTCTGGAAGATACTGTATCTTGTGGTCATAATGTTAATGTAGTCCAAGCCTTGAAGGTAATATTTATGTTTATTTGTTTCATATGTTGTACATGATCTGATAGTATCTTTATTTTGAGTCTGTCATACTATGTTTGAATTGAAAGGAAGGGAAGGTATGCTTTGCAATGAAATAGAATGACAATAGACAGTTGTTGTGGTTGTTGCAGTCTTCTTGCTGCAGCTGAGTTCTTGTGGTGGCATCATGTGATGTGATGCGTTCATCTTTCACTTGCATTCTTTAGGTCATTCAAAAATAGGAAGGAACAATACCTGGCGGATTGTATTCCCTTCCATTCCATTTAATTAGACCTGTCATTTGATATCCAAATATAGCCTCAATCTCATCTAATGGCAGAAATGGTGGCAGAATGTGCAAAGACATTGAAAAGTCCCCTTTCAGTTCAGTTTTATAAGAACCACGAGTTCCAGATGTTCAAGAAATGTGACATAAAGCATTAGAACTTTGTTTTAGAACAACTCAAGCAACAATATGTGGGATATGGCATTTTACTAAATGACTGGTTTGGGTATGCTCTATTGTAAAATTCATTAGTGCTTATACAAAAATATAAGTCTTATCCCACTAGATGGGATTGACCGCATGGATTATACAACATCATTGGGCTCGGTTACAGATCAAGTTCTTAGGAATATTATTCACACAATATCTGTCTTAACAATTAATTACATGCTTTCTTGGTCTTCCTCGACAATCTTTTAGGGCCGAAAATGATTTATGCAAAAAAAGTTGTTGATTGAAAACTGAAAGGCATGTAAGTTGGAAGACAATACGCTTGTAAAATTTGAAAACTAGTGAACTGCTCCAAACAGTCATAGCTCAATTTATTTGGCACCTGCAATATATGCTTCACTTCCTATTAACATCTTGACCATACTGGTCATGTTTATGAATTTGCATAATTCTTTCTTATTGCATACTTGCTTTGCTACTTCAATTTGTGGTCTTGATGATAGTAATCAATGCACTACTTACTGCACAATAGGTTATGCAGCATGTACCTCTTTTATAATACAAGAACTACATATTGACTGATGTAATTGACATTACTGTATCACCTTCACCTTATATGACATACACATAAATTTAGTTTTTAATTATGTGACAACCATGGTTTGACAGGACGAGCTTGATTGGAATGAAACACTGATTAAACGTTATGTTGGAAGAGAGGTAGGTGACCTTTGTCTGTTATTAATTTCATAATTGATCATCATATTACTCACTAAAGTAATACACTGATTAGCTGGAGTTTTATAAATAATCTCTATCCATTATCTACAGGATTTTTGGATTCTTGAAATTTGAGAATATCATTTTCTTGTCTTATGGCATCCCATCAGATTGTCAACTTTTAGTGATTTTTGGTTCCTTGAATGAAAGTGGTTTTTCTACCTCGGTAATTTTCTTAAAGGTTTAGAATTAGATGTTCAATGGTGCTGATTTTTAACAGGCTCTATGGCTTCATCGTCGCTTCCTTTCCATATGCTGGATAAATAATTTTGTACGTGATTCTGGTGATGAGTCCTACCATTCCAAGGAGGCAACCGGCCAGTATCATGACTTTGGCACCTTTCTGCAGAATGAATTGTGTCTTCTCCACTCCTGCTCAACTTTTGTTGATGATGATTTTGAGGATGTCCAAGCGCAAGCTGCACATTCTGCTTGTTACATTCTGTGGTTGAAAGTGGTATGTAGATTGTATGTCCATTAAGCTTTCCATTTTAAGATTTCTTAGTTGAATTTCTTTCTCTGGTGTCTTCCATTTATTATGTGCATCAGCAAGTCCCGAAGCCTCTGGTGAATGAGCTCCTAGAGAAGATAAGAGATGTTGATCTGAAGACCTTGCTGAATAAGTCATGCCCAGAGAGATCCTCACTGTTCAATTACTTCATCAACTAGAAGAAAGCGTACGAGCTACATGGCATGTAGTAGATCTTATTGCTCATTCTAGCAATTAGGTTATCTTATTTTATGTCTGGTACATTTGTGTATGAATTTGGCTCCTCTGACATGAACCCTGCACTTTAGAGGGTTAAATGCTGAGTTTAAATAACTCCATACATGTATTTGTAAAAACACCCATAGGAAGTTGCTTTCATAACGAGTGTTCTCGATGTGTTTCATATGAACTCACCCGATAGCAACTCAACTCAACATGTTAGTTTGAGGTCATATTTCATTCATTACTTGTGATTAAACTCACCCGATAGCAACTCAACTGCACCTCAGACACTTAAGTTAAAATTTTACACACTCCTATATATATACGAGTAAAGAAGGGGATTATGCAGTCTATAACAAATTTGCATATCTGGCAGCAGGTATGAGAAGCATGGTATAAAGCTAGAGTCTGCGTGGGATCAAGGGAAAAGGGTTTGATGATCATTTGGGTAGTTGAGGGTAGCTGTTGCCAAAGGGAAGAGAAGTTTTCCTTCTGAGTTTTTGTTTCATTCTCAGTTTCTTATTTTCTGCACATTACCTTTGTTATTATGAGAGCTCTGTCTTCCGAATGTTTTCTCTATTAAGCCACAGTAATGTTAGTTCCTATCATTAACAATTAAGATTTTGTATATAACATGTGCAACCACTTGGCACTAAAGTCTGGGTTACCTGTAAAATCTCTTAATTTGAGTTGATATCAGGCCATGAAACAGAATTTTTGACCATTTTACACCTCTGGTAGAAGAAAATGACACCCATTGATTTGTATATTACTTTAATGTATTGTTTAGAAGTATTTCCATGCATGTTTTCTTGCGAAACTAAGAAAAGTTTACACGTTAAATGTTTTACTCTCTAAAGAGTGATATGTGTGAATAACATTATTATAACACAATAGATACAATACAATTATCCCAAAGAAGAATGACAAAAGAAAAGATCAAACAACAACCAATGGTTTGAATGAACACTACATGAAAATTGAGCAGATACATTGTTGGAGTAAAACCTGTAGTCTGACACGAGACAAAGCCATAATACAAGAGCCACATGATATAACAATCATGATAGATAGCAGTCATAAAGTCTTAGACAGTGTAGTGTCCGTTCATGGCATCTATGTCCAAACCCCTTAGCTTGGCAAATGATTCCACTCTACCTTTCAGAGTGTGAAGCTCTCTCAGCCTGCATCACAAGGAAGAAAATATTAATAAGGGGGAAAATAAAAACCATTTAAAGGTAAATTAAAATTAAATACAGTTTGAAGATGAACAAAGACAGTGACCTTGCTATCTCTGCCCGCCTCCTTGCCTCTTCTGCCAATGTATTAATTTCTCTGAAGGTGTGTTTATCTGTAAACCCTTTTGACTCAGCAGAGTGGAGGCCATGTAAGGTTCTCTGCTCAGTAGCCCATGCAGCCTCACGAGCTTCTCTTCCAAAGTCGTTTTTGTTGATGAATGCGGTCTGTTAATTTGTATAAGCAAGATGTCACATAACTATATAAGCACTCTAGTCTTCTGAGTCTTAGAGACTATAAATATATGATAAATCATCTGGCATACTTCTTTATGTTTAAAACCTATTTATTGTTAGACATAGCTTCATTCATTCTCCAGAATATTTTGCTGAATTTATATGAGAGGTTCAGTCATAGTACTAACCCTTTGATTTACCACCAGATTCCAGGCCCTTCCACTTAGTGCATAACGAACTGCAAACTTCAAAGGATCTAGAAATAAATAAGTTATAGTATTGTATAGCCAAATGGCTCCAGTCCAGCCCCAACCGATACTTTTGATCCCAGCAACACTCCAAGTGAGAGTGGCAGATATAACAGTTGCAATCTGTCAAAATTATAGCAAAATGAAATAAGCAAGTTCAAATGGTTTGAGGTTTGAATAAGTAATTCAGGGAGGTTGAGAAAAGCATGTACCGCTTGAGCAATGATGAAGGCAGTGACAAGCAAAAGACCAGGTCTTTCTGTGTAGGACCAACCCCTTGACCTTGTCACGAAAATTAAGGCTTGACTAATGGTACTAACTTGAAGATAGACAGCAGATCCCAACATTCTTTTGGTTGGATCACTGTCGTCAGCATTTGGATCATAATGAAAGTGTCTCACGCCAAAATGTTTCTGGGGCAAAATACCTCATCATATCATTGAATGAAAGAAAAACGAAGTAGTGGACAACTGCAAAGAAGATACTTACAGGAAAGAAGTCTGTTTCAACAACTATATAGAAGAAGATCACAGTCATTAGAGCCAGATAGCTGCCAAGAACAATCCCAGTTGCAAAAATTTCACTAAGCTTCCAACTATCAGGAAATGGAGAGGGCTTAACCCTATCTTTAGATATTGTCATGATGGTACCTACAAGGATGCTAACAAGTAAGTGGACAAGAAAGAAAGTATTTCATGTAATAACCATCAAATTATAGTGAGACTTGAGATTAAGATACTAGAAAGAAGTTAATATTACCATCATTGAGAATGGCAATGACAAGAACCATAAAGGGAGGAAAGTCAAATTTCCAAAAGCTGTTCAGTAACATGAAACCAAGCTGAAACGAAAAAAAAAAGTGTAAACGAGAGGAAGGTTGATGATCAGGCTTATTCTGAATATATTCTTCATGTACAAAAAGCTTACCACAATACGAATAGTAATAGATATAGCATATATCTGCAAAGGAAAAGGAATAAAAATAATCATGATTTGTTGTCACATCAAAATTAGAAATATTTTATTTTACATATGCAGATAGTTGTGGGATTACTGTGTAATTTTTCATCCTCTGGAAAATTGCACGGCTAGTTAAAACTGCACTTATGATCACACTCAACCCAGGCTCTGTTAGGACTATGTCAGAGGCGCTTCTGGCAGCATCTGTAGCATCTGCTACAGCAATACCTATGTCTGCTATCTTCAAGGCAGGTGCATCGTTCACCCCATCACCAGTCATCCCACAAATATGTTTTCTAGCTTGTAACCTCTTCACAATCTCATACTTGTGCTCTGAGGAAAACACACATTATCAAAAATTGAACATAACATTAAATTACAGCTTCCTTTTGATTACTGCTTTCTTGGCTTACCAGGAAAGACTCCAGCAAAACCATCAGCATTCTCAATGAGATCATCAACAGCGACAGCGCCCAATCCATCTTTACTTTCACCAAGTAGTGATGAAGAAGGATACATGTTAGTTCCCATCCCGAGACGTCTTCCTGTTTCCTTACCTATAGCAAGTTGATCACCTGAAACGTTTTTTTGTTACATAACATGAGCATCTCTTTCTTCTGTAGACTAGAATTAAAACAGTGAAAGAAAGAATATGAGGACAACTCTATTATATAGGTAGAATCTCTCACTAGTAGATAGAAATTATCACAGACTTTTTTCTATGTTCACTATAATACCCAATGAGATAGGCTTTAATTTAGAATTTGAAAAATTCAAGGTGTTGGAAATGTAGCTAGATGTCATGTTAAGCCATGCAATTTTAAATTGATTTGTTTTAGTGCATTTCTTCACTTTTCCACTGTCTAGGACACTTTGTTTAGTAAGAACAGTCTAAACAATAGCAATTAAAGCATAGAAGAAATCAAGGTAACAATTAAGACTATTTAGTAGTTCTATGCATGAAGACAATTTCTTTAAAGAAAAACTAACAGTAAGAAGAATACTAAACAGTGATAATGCATGAATTAGTTTTCCAAATAGAAGATGTCATTTATAATGTTTTCCAGTTTCCACTCAACACAATTTAATTCACTTAAATCATACATAGTTTATGTCTAGAACTTGTTTGTTCACCTAGAGGCATTTCCTTAAAGTTCATAATGTAAACGCAATCAAGATATTTGCAATATTCTTTAATGAACATAAAGTAAACATACCAGTGATCATTTTGACACTCACGCCAAGATCAAGGGCTCTTCTGATTGTTTCTGCACTATCATGACGAGGTGGATCGAAAAGAGGGAGAAGGCCAACAAACTCCCATGGTCCTCCTGGACTGTCTTTAGTTCCCTCAGGTACTTCCTAAATTGGAGAAAAATTCAATTTCTATAAAAAATGCACACACTGTATACCAACGAGATGATGGAGAATTCATATGGCGTAAACCTGGTGGGCAACTGCAAGAGAACGAAGTCCACGTTCTGCAAACTTGTCAATAATTGCATGAACCCTTTGTTGTATTTCTGATTTGTTATGTGCAAGATTGAGAATCTACAAAATATAGTTAAATAATGATCAAATAATGTTACTCTAGTTGGTAGCATGATTCTTTAGAGTTGGATTATGTACTACCTGCTCTGGTGCGCCTTTGCTAACCCTGTGCATCTTACCAGCAGCATCAAGATATGTTAGTGCAGTTCTTTTATCAGTTGGATTGAATGGAAGGAAGTGAACTTCTTTTATTCCGGCTCGTGCCTAGCAAAAGTAAAGGCCCATTAGTAGACTAACCAAATTTCAACTACAGAAGATGGTGCAAACTTGCTTTGCTGAATGCTACAACTAGAATATTGAAAATTTATTGTCTGTTATCTGCAAATTTATAAAATTTTGGAAAATGCAACGGCAAAAAGGCTTTAGTCTTGCTGATATAATAAGGTATATTTGAACTTGTACCTCCTTTGGGTCTGCTAACATTGAAACTATAGCACAATCAATTGCATCCTGGTTCTCTAGCCTTGATGCTCTTGCAGCCATAAGTACAACCATATCATTGTCAACGTCTTTGACAAAAACCTACCAGATATTGATAGTTTGGAACAAGAAAATTAGCATAACACCATCACTCATATTCATTAATAGCTATTTATGTATGCAAAATTTAAAGGTTCAATATATGAAAAAGATGTTTTCAGTGCTTTATCATAAACTGCAAGTTGATGTCAATTATTAGCGTTGTTCATTACTTCCAATAATATGTTTCTTTAGGAAGTTGAGCAGTCTAATTTCAGAATTGAGTAGTCTAATTATTAGCATTGCTTGAAGGAATCTCCCATGTCATGTCCAATTCACCTTTGTACGTTACATGACATTGGAATTCTGATCTACATGTTTCCAAACATTTGGCCCATATGAAATTTATATCAAACCATTTTCTATGTTCAGTTTTATTGTAGGAACTAAGAAGAAAAAAATTAAGACCTCAATGATATTCTTGTCCACAGTAAGCTTGTTAAGAGTTAATGTGCCTGTCTTGTCACTACATAACACATCCATTCCAGCCATCTCTTCAATGGCAGTCATTCTCTTTGTTATGGCACCCTGCAAACAGGATACACCCATGTTAGTTATTAGCTCAACAGCACAGAGATTAATGCTCTTATAAAAGCCATTGAAATGTTTGGATCACTGTACGAACTACTAAGTGTAGGATCACAAACCTGCTGAGCCAACCGGTGTGAACCAATAGCCATTGTAACAGAAAGGACAGTTGGCATTGCAATAGGGATGCCACCAATCAATAGCACCAGGAGGTTATCAATACCATTTCTGTATCCCTTTTTATGGATTGCATATATCACAATGATTTCAATGACCATACCAACAGCAATTGAACAGATGCAGAAGTTCCCAATAGATGTTAGAACCTGTAACAATCATGTGATGTCACTGAGCATTATCTTGACAATATTTCACACAGAAATGACTTTAGTTTAGACAACATTCATTTGCACAACATTAAGAACACTATGAATCCTATATATGAGAACCTTCTGGAAATGTCCAACATGTGTTGTGTTCTCCACAAGATGGGCTGCCTTCCCAAAAAAGGTGTGAACTCCGGTTGCAATAACTACTGCCTCAATTTCTCCTTGTTTGCAAGTTGAACCAGAATATACTCCTTCTCCAGGGTGTTTGGTGACAGGAAGTGACTCTCCAGTAAGAGCAGACTGAAAAACACATAACATATATAATTGAATGCAAGAGGGGCATGTATGGAATGGAATGATGATGAAGTAATGTCACATGTCATCTATGTATGCATCAACAACAACAACAAGAGCCTTTTTTCCATTAGCAAAGATCAGTTACACGGACCACCACATTAAGCCATTCTGTTCAAACCAGTTTTTCAGAGATATTATTTAGTATGAGATTCCTCTTACTTAACTCCATCTATCTATGTGTGAAATGATTAGTTTCATATTAATATAAAAACATATTCCCTTGTTCTCGAGAAAACATTAGAACTATCTCAGAAGTTTCCTATTTAGTTCACATCTTATTTTAGTTTAACATGACTGATATGCATCAACCTCAGCCTTAACAGCCAATTTTACCTGATCAATCTTCAAAGGATCACCTTCAAGGAGACGTGCATCAGCAGGAATGATGTCACCAAGCTTGATGCTAATTATATCTCCAGGAACCAACACTGAAGCTTCTTCTTCACTCCATTTTCCATCACGAAGTACCTGTAAATGTAATTGGATGTCAAAGGAAATATAAGCAAAACAGTATAAGAAAGACATTGGTAGAGAGATCTGAAAGGAAAACATAAAACATGAAATTATAATGTAGGAAGCTACAGTTTAATCAGTTGAAGAGGGAAAGGACCTTTGCTTTAGGGGCTAATCTGGCCATAAGTGCAGCAGCTGCATTGCCAGCATTGTTTTCTTCTATGAAACTGATGGTGGAGTTTATAACTAGCAAAAGAACTATGCCAATAAAATCTTGATAATCTCCTCTTTCACCCTGCAGAATTAAGAACTTGTTATTGTTATATCAAATGTACTGGATAATGGATTATAAATTGTAACCACACAGTTCTGAGAAAAATAATAAAATATGACTTTTACATTCAAACCTCTGATAATAACTACTTAACACCAAAAATTAAACTTGTATTCCACAGGCCTTTGAAAATTAATAGTATCTATAACTTCGAAATTAAAAGTAGCAAAAGGAATAGAATAAAATTTACCATGAAAAGTATAAAACATCAAATCTATCCTTGAAATTTTAGTGATATTTTAGTCTGAAATAAAATAAAAACATGAAAAATTGGAACTATTAGTCATTTTAGCCTTTGACATTAGGTTTTGCCAATTGAATTCCTAATTTTGGAACCATTAGTCAAACTGGTCCCAACTTCATAGCCAATTTTGTCTCTCATGTCAGATATTGAATTGGCTAATGATTTAAATTCGGGAACTGTGTTGATTGATTTAATAATGTTAAAAATCAAATGCACTAGTGATGTTTGTTATGAATCAAACTTATTGACAATTGTCAAATAATCATGTACTAAATTTGTATTTTGTAGCATCAAAAACCAAATTTTCAAACAATTATCAAATAGTCATAGACAAAATTTATTTATTTTTTATTGTAACATTGGAGAACAAATTGATCTATAGTTGTTAAATTGTTTTTTTTTTCATTAATTAAATTAAACTTGACAAAATCATGGAAAATAATTTAAAATAAAAAAAATGAAGATTTACCCCTCCATGTGCCATGGCTATGGCCATGATAGCAGCAGCTTCCATAACCCATGACAGAGGATTCCACATAAAGCCCAAAAACTTGAGTAACTTACTTTCCTGTTCAAGAATTAAAGAGTATATATAGAAGCATTTGATGAGAAATCTTAGCAACAATTTGGAAAGGAAATAGAAACTAAAAAGCATTGAAGTTTGGCTTTTCACCTTCTTTTCTTCAAGCTTATTGTATCCAAACAGGTCTAGCCTCTCTTGTACTTTCTCAGATGTTAAACCTTCTCTTGTGCATTTGAGATTATCAAAAACCTCTTCAAGAGGAATGTTCTCCTACATTTCAAATTCCAAGTTCATCAAATGCCTATTACAAATTGGCTTTTCCCTCCTATGTACTAAACATCACAAAAGTAAATTTAAAAAATTTTCACCATACCTATTTCTTTAACTTTTGAATTTGGACTCTAGAAAATACACGTGATACAACGTAAGTTTTATCGAATTGGATAAAGTTCGTTACATAATGCAAAACTTGTTTTGAATTTACCTAGATACATAAGTTTTTTCATATTATATTTGCAAAACTTGTTTTGAATTTACTTTAAATAAAATTATTTTCAAGTTATGAAATGCTATATCGGATTAGATCCACATCATGTCGGATTAATGAAAGATTAAACCAGGTAAGTTGGGTCAAGGTCAAGCCAAGTCCACCTGAACCCAAGTCAAGTTCGGTTTGGACCGAAATTGAGTCGAGTAGGTTCGAGCTTAAGTCAAGCCAAATTGATTTAGGCCCTGGCCAATCCAGTTGGCCCGAATCCGTTCGAATTGAGTTGACTCAGTTATATTGAGCTAAGTTGACCTAGACTCATGTCAAACAAGTCCGAGTCAAATTAAAATTATGTTTAGTCGAGTTGGATTCGTATTGAACCGAGACATCGATTTAGAATCATGTAAAACTTAGTTAAGTTAATCCCACATATTAACTGTGTCCAGGTTGAGGTCAAGTCGCTCAATCTAAGCTTAATTTAATCCAAACTACAAAAACTAAAATATAAATTTAAAAAACATAAAGAATTTTAAATTCTTTTTTTGTACAATTTGAAATTCTTAAGTAATTGTATCAGTCTAATAAAATTTTAAAACTTCAATTTCTTTTAAAATTTCTTACTCAAACAGCTTCTGACTAATTTTCCAACTGATTAACCAACATTGAAGTACTAACTGTCACTCTGCATTTAAGAAACTGAAACATGTTTCCATCTCCAAATTGAGGAGGAACAAATAACTGCTACACAAAAACACAATCATGCCACAAAGGTATTTCTTATTGTCTATTTCACATACCAGATCAACAGCTTCCTTTATAATAGCCTCAAGCTCCACAGATCCCTCTCCCATTATGAAGCTGCTTTATCTTCCACTCTCTTCCCAACAACACAATATATGCACTTTTGATCTCTGAGTCACAATCAAAACCCTTTAAATGTAAATATTAATGAACTATATCAACAAAATATAACAAAAATGTGCCAATACCCCAAAACATATCTCAGTTGAGATAACAAAAAAAAATCTGAAACAACATACAAAGATGCAGATTTGAGTTCTAAACCATTCTACCCTAACAAGTATATAAGCATTACCAGAAATCCACCTCTCAAAGAGGTTTGATAATCTCTCCAAATCCTCAGAACACTCTTCCAAACTCAAATGAAAGATGACCTTAAGAATGACATGTATGTATATATATACATATATATAGACACACACATGTGAAACAATGAAGAAGATGAGCTAAGAAAAACAAGAATGACAAAAACTAGAAAAGGAGTAGAAAGGTACAAAAAGTGGCATAATGCATGTGTAACTCCGCCGGCCAGCTTCTACAATGGAAAATGGATGTATTAAACAAAGTTATAGAGTTGCACTCAAACATGGCCATTTTTTGCCGCCATCTTAATTTCTTTACCTCTGAATACAAAGATCATTGCCATTTGGCCATGCAAATGAAATCAAAAAAAATAATGAATATTCAGCCGTACATCATCTGTACTTTTTGAATTACATATTTTTATATTAAGTATTCAAAACCAGTTGCTTTTAATCAAGTGTTGTTGTTTGCATCATCTTCTTCTGCAATGTTGTGCCAGAATGTCTTAAGGATTCACACAGACATACATATACATATACATATATATCAAATTATATGAATATATCTGTTTAGGGTTTCTGTCAGCAAGATCTTAATATAGTCAATAATTTTATATAAGAAATGAATTTTACTGTTGAGTTATAATTTTATATTATCATAATTATTCATGTGAACTATTTTAAAGATTAGAAAATAGTTAAAGGATGATCAAATAATGCATGTTTCAGCATATTTTAATATATATATATATATATATGTAATGTTAATTTTATTTTTTTATTTATATGACTGAGACATTGAATAATCATATACTCACAAATATTAGTTAATTTGATTTTTTTTATTATTATGTTAATCAATATTTTTCATCTTTAGTTTTAAATTAATTATAATTAGTTATAGGTATTAGAAAATGACAACTTGAAAATGTCAATAATTTAAACTAATATTATAAATCTATTTACGGGGCTAAAAATAAATGGAACCGTATTTATACGTTCTAAAAACACATTTAAGTTTAATTTTTTATGATTAATGAAATATTAAATTTATTTAGTTTTGTCAGTGTATACAAGTTATGAGAATGTTAAAAGAATATGCTTACAATAGAATTTTGTAAGTGGGTGGGGTGAAGTGTGGAGTGAACAAAAGACCTGTTCCAACTTATCTAAAACATCAGATAGATAACGTCCATTGTACGGAAATATAAACAATAAAAAAAAAAAGATTAAGTCTACGGTTACAATTTTAAGAATATTATATATAAGAAATATATTACTTGATTAAATTACATACCTAAAACAAGTCTAATTATCCTAATCTGGACTTTTTTAGTTCATTTACATTAATTTATATTTTTCATTTCAAACATTAAACTTAAGACTAAAAAAGGCGGATTAAATAACGCACAGATTTAAAATTAACGAACATTTTTATATCATTATATACATTAATAATGAATTTCTTTAACAAATATAATTTGATGCGTATTTGATAAAGGGTAAATATTTTATCCGGAAGCATTTATTTTCTTAGTGAGTACTCCAAGTTATGATTTAAGTGTTCACAAGTTTTAACTTTTATTACGAAATACAGGTAGGATATTTATAGAACATAAATCTTAAATATCTATAGCTATCTAATAATTTATTAAATTTTTTTTATCATCAATAACTAATAATAAAATTAAAAATAAAGAATAAAGTATACTATAACAAATTTTAATGGTCAAAATGTTAAAATTACTGATGAAATAATCCAAAATTTCAATATTAAAAAATATTATTTTTATTATTAATATTATTATTATTATCATTTTTATTGATATTATTATTATTATTGTCATTAATAATTTGGAGGAAATCGAATCTATAGATACTATTAATAACATAAAATTTATTATGTTAATATCAAACTAGCCTAAAAATTATTATTTTTGTGTTATTTTCTTTAAGTTCCTCCGTTACGTAGATTTATTTTTTGTTGTCTTTTCCTTATTTAAATTTCTTTAATTCCCATACTTATACTTAGAGAATAATATATCCTTTCAAACTCCTTGATTTTTAATTGAATACCTCTACTTCTATTTTATTAGGTATGCCTCGTTAAATAGTTACACATTGTATCTTTTGGTATACATACGTATGTGTATTTAATCCATGCTGTTTTCTTTTCTTTAGATCCCATAAAAATTGTCTCTATATTTTTTAGATTTTTTTTAAAACCATTTTTGGTACTTTGTAGAAAGAGAGAAAGAGAAGGGGAGGACTGTAATAATAACTTCCTCAAATATTCATCCTTTAGTTTTAATCTTGAATTCCCACCATTGACAACATTTTGAACTTAATTATTCTATATCTTCTCTTTCTAATAGTGTTTTCGTAAATCGCAATAATAAGAGAGTTAAGTAAATGTAGGAAAAAAAAAAACTCCTTGGATATGATTAATTGAAAGTATAGACAAGAGTATAGGTTAACAATAATAAATTTTTTCATAAGGTGGTTAATTGAAAAGTATGAAAAATATGATAAGAGTGATGCATGTTAATGATAGCTAGGTAAATGAATTGACTACATTCAAATAAGAAGTACACAAAGGTTTTCATTCAAGAAGAAACAACAAATAGGTCTACAATAGATAAAGTTCATTTTGAAAATATTAGTAAAACATATAACATATTTATGATCTCGAAGTTTAATGAAAAGCAAATCAAAGAGGTAGTTTGGAATTGGGAGGGATTAAAAATCCTGATCTAGATGGATTTAATTTCAAATTCTTAAAAGAGTTTTGGTAAAAGATAAAAGTTTAGTTTGTCAGTATTTTACAATAATTCCATTTACAAGGAAAAATCTCAAAAGGAGAAAATTTGTATTTCATTACACTAGTATCGAAATGTGAAAACCCATTGGAAATGGAAAAATTTAAACATATTTCCTTCATATGTTGCATGTTCAAAATAGTTTCAAATATCCGAAGTAATAGAGTTAAGAAATTTTTTCATGAGTTATACATCATATACAAAGAATTTCCTTTAGTGGGAGAAGTTTGATGCAAAGTGAATAGCAAATGAAGTAGTTGACAATAATAAAAAAAAACAGAGAAAATTGTGAATGGTTTTTGAAGTAGATTACTAAAAAAAATCTATGATTTAGTGACCTAAAATTTCTTTATCTATATGATGAGAAGGATGAAATTTTGTGAAAAAAAAAATAATACCAAGGATTAAGAGATGTTTGAAATCAAACTCAATCTCAATACTTATTAATGAAAGTCTAACTAAAGAATTTAAATTAGGTGCTTTGAACTAGTATTTGGTGGTAATGTTAATTATTATAAAAGGATAACTGAAGCTATTGGCATGGATGTGAATTTGCTAGAGAATTACTCCAATATTCTCAATTTCATGATTTTGAAAGTTACATTTTATTTGTTAGATATCTAAATGTGAGTCTAAGTCTCACATTGAGTGAGTAGGAATAAGAAAGTTGAACAACATATAAGAAAGAAGACCTACAAACCCAATGCCTTAAGGTTTTGGGTTGAAGGTGGTATCATTCCCTTATGTAGATTTAGCTCAATTCTCATTCTTGTGGGATGTTTTGTCTTGTTAACTAAGAGAAAATACAATAGGTAAAATAGTGTAAAATATGTTGTTCAAAAAGGACAAAGTGATTTAGAAATGAAAGAGAGTTATAACTTTTAATGAAACCTTTCTTGCAAATTGAAGGTAAAGTCTACCATAACAATAATATTTCTTATGGGCACAAGGTTGGAAATCATTTATTGAAGAAAAAAAATTCAATGAAAATGGTAGAGAGATTTCTTTAGGAAGTTTTTGGTGATTATATAGAATGGACACACAAGTGTCATAAGTATATTATAACTCTTCCTTTGGTTCTTACCGGTATGAACATGCAAACTTTAAGTTCTATATGATTCAACAAAACCAATTACCCTATGAGCAAACAAACAAAGAACTAGTGGTTATTTTTATAGGAGAATTTTTTAGGTACATGTTCATTTTGCATTATTAAACCTGCGAAATATAGTGATTATTAAACAAATTTGTGTCCTATTAATATAAATATAAAATAATCACTGTATATATGGTTTTTATTATGTATATGAGTTGAAACATTATAAATACCCGTCATAATATAATCTTTTAAAAAATATTTCTACATTATATAAAAACATTTTTGAATAATTAAATCAAAATTTGTAGCATTTTATTATATTTCTATTAGATTTCTCTCTCTTTTCTTTTTAATATATATAATCTTATTTAATGAAAATTTTAACATTAATGATATATATACACATTCTAATAATCATATACACATTCAAAGGAGAATTTGAATCTTAATTTATTATATTAGATTAACTCATTCCGTTAAACTCAATCTCTATAATTTTTCATGATGATTATTTTTCTATTGAAATAAAATATAATATTATATGTTATTAAAAAAATTTAATTTAATTTTTAGTTCTTAAAATTTAGAATGTACGTGGTTCAATTCTTCAATTTTTTAAAATATCTTACTCTCTCAAATTTAGAAGAAGAAAAATATTTTCAATCCCTAAACACTAAATTAGGAAAACATTTGAAACTGTTTTCACTCTCTTAAACAATAAATTTATAAATTAAAAAACACATTTTTATTTAAATTTAAGAGACTAAAATATATTTTTATTTGAACAGTCAAAATCAAATTTATTTCAAATTTCTATAGCTACAAGTGTATATAAGTATTTTACTTTAAAATGTGACAATGCTAATGTTCCATAAAATAAAACGTAACAATGTTGGCAACTAAACTTGGAGTTCTCATACCATGTGAGAATAATAATTAACTAACACTTTTATTTTATTATTCTGAAAAATTAAGATGCTAGTATTCCACATAATGTGACAAAATTCAAGTGTTTAGGTCTCAATGGTAGATCAAGTTCCAAGCATTGTTACTACCATTCCAAGATATTCCATTGTTAATGTGTTCAAACTTCTGAAAATGGTAAAAAAATTGAAGAAAATGCTAAGTGGTGTCTGGTTTTGGTTGGTGCTGAATTCAATATAGAAACTCACGCAATGATACCATCAACACAAAACTAAATAATGCAATCATATTTTTTGTCCCACCTAAGAATTTATCCATTATCTTTTTTTAGCTCTAATATAGTAATTTTGTTTTCAACAAGAAGCATGCAAAAAATAGACAACGCTCACAAGAAATTTTTTTGTCATTTTGATCTTTTGTCCAACCACAAACTTACAAAAAAAAGGGGAAAAAATAGGACAAAAAAAAATTTCACTTTTGAACTTAAAAAAAGTGGTCTCTTCTCAAGTGTAGTGTAAATAGTTGTGTTATTATAAACATTATTAAAAATAGGCTTACTATTAAAACACTACGTTCCAAAATAACCTAGAACTTATCTAAGGCCATTATTGTGCTTATAACTTGTTGGGTGACAAATATTTTATAATTTCCTAGTAATTTCAGCTGATCTAATCTTGAAATTTTACAAATATATAATTTAGTGTCTTTGACCAAATTTGAAAGCTAAATTAGTCAAGAAAATGGCAATTCCATGATTAAATTGTCATAAAATTGAAAATTTTGAATATTATTTTTTATGAGAGATAATAATTTTGAATCATCTAATATTTTTTTCCCTAGTTGAGTTTGGTGATCTGAGTAAAAACAAGAAATAGTATATGGTGATGATAAGTACATCACAATAAACTATGAAAAACTATCCATAACATAATTTCATTCTCACTTTCCATTCTATTAAAACGGGGAAAGAGATTTATTTAAAACTGTTGCATTAAAAAAATATTTTTTCAAGTATTCGTGTGATAGTTTAAGCTTTTATAAGAACTAATAATTTATTAAAAAAAAATATATAAGAATCTCCTTAGCCAAGTAGTAGCAACTTTGATCCACCATCTCTATCTTCTATTAAACTATTAAAATACGCACTCTTAGTGTAAAGATTTAATTTTAAGTTGTTTTTTATTTATTTAAATACTCATTGTAATTTGTTTATTTTCTTTAATTCTTAACCTCAATTAAAAATGCAATCCTTTACCTGTTTTTTTTTTTTTTTTTTTTTT